>OGPT01001575.1_pt1 | contig 20454 bp, 20 predicted proteins | sample 1552951 | NCBI WGS metagenome assembly OGPT01 (sample SAMEA2580224, study PRJEB22360) | human gut metagenome | biome: human gut; feature: human-associated habitat; material: faeces | place: Denmark | collected 2008/2010
GTAAGGTCTTTCATCAAGTCGCTTACGTATTCTTCCGAAACTTCTTTTTTCAAATTGTCGATAAGCTGCTGTATATCTGCACGCGATACAATCTCTGCAGAATTCTTTTTGATAACTTCCGTCAGGTGGGTAGAAATAACAGCAGACGGGCTCACAACTGTGTAGCCGTAAGTTTCTGCAATTTCTTTGTCTTTTTCTTCCACCCAGATAGCCGGCAGGCCGAATGCGGGTTCAATTGCACTGATACCGTTAATGCCAAGGTCGTTGTCAGAACCGCCTGCATTCATGGCAAGGCTTCTGTCAGGATATACCTCTCCGGATTCTATAGGCACACCTTTTAATTTGATTTGATAAGTGTTTGGAGGTAATTGCAAATTGTCTCTCACACGTATGGATGGAAGCACAATACCTAAATCTAATGCAGTTTGTCGTCTTATTTGTGCAATTCTTTCGAGCAAATCGCCGCCCTGCTCAACATCAAGCAAAGGCACAAGACGATATCCTATTTCCATCTCGATAGTTTCTACGTTTAAAAGCTCCATGACACTTTCTCTTGTAGCTTTTTTCTTTTTCTTGGCAACTTTGCCGAGACCGGCTTCTTCTTTTTTTGCTTCTTCATCTCTTCCTTTTGTATCAATCTCTTCAACTGTAGTAACACCTCTATCTCTTAATCTGTCTAACATTACATTAAATACTTTTACTGTTGTATCAACATCATCTAATGCTCTATGTGCCACTTCTACTTTTATTCCTAATTCGTCTGCAATTTTGCCTAATTTATATTTTTTCATATTTGGAAATACATCTTTTGCAAGTGTTAGAGTATCCAGAACTGTGTAGTCAAAATCATATCCCAAAACTTTTGCATTTTGCTTTAAAAAGCCTACATCGAATTTGGCATTATGTGCAACAATTATTGAATCTCCTAAAAATTCTAATATTTTAGGGAATACTTTGTCTATTGTTTCTGCATCTTTTACCATTTCATCTGTGATATTAGTAACTTCTACAACTCTTTGTGGAATTGGCTTTTCTGGATTTACAAAGCAACTGAATTCATCTATTACTTTTCCATCTTTAACTTTCATTATTCCTACTTCTGTTATTTTTTCTGTAACTGCTGAAAATCCTGTTGTTTCTAAGTCTAGTACACAATATGTGGTGTCAAGTGGTTGACCTTTAGCGTTTGTTACTGAATTTTCTTTATCTGGTGCTAAATATGCTTCTACACCATAAATAACTTTCATATCTGGATTGTCTCTTCCTAGTAAATGATATGCTTCTGGAAATGCTTGTACAACTCCATGGTCTGTAATTGCAATTGATTTCATTCCCCATTTCATCGCTCTTTTTATTAAGTCTGTTGCTGATGTCATTGCATCCATTGCGCTCATTTTGGTGTGCATATGTAGTTCTACTCTCTTTACTTCCGCATTATCCATTCTCACTGTTTTTGGCTTTGGTTCTGATACCATAATCGTATTTGCCATTACTGTTAATTCATTTGAAAATGTGTCCATTTGTGCTTTTCCCGCAAGTTTTATAGCAGGTGTTGAGCCTAAACGCTTTATTATTTTTTTTGCACTATTTCCTGGCAAAAATGCTTTACATGTCATGGTACTTGTTCCATCATATATATCTATACTTAAAATTACTTTTCCTGATTTTGTCTCTTTATCTTCCATTGCTTGAATTTCGCCATCTATACATACACTTCCAGACTCTGAATTAAGGTCAGCTATTTTTACTAATGGCTCTTTTATCACTGGTGCTGAACCTAAGATTAATGGCGAACTGTCATCTTCTTCTGGAATTGGTGGCAATCCTTCATCACTTATTTCTGCTATAATATTTGCCATTACAGTGATGTCTCCTGCATATGCATCTAATCCTGCTTTTCCCGTTGTTTTTATAGCTTTTGCTGATTTCATTTTTTCTAGTATTTCATTTCCTTTAGTTGCATCTTCCGCAAATGATTTACATGTAATAACTCCTGTTCCATCATAAATTTCGAATATTAACATTCCTTTTCCAGTTTTGGTCTCTCTACATTCACTGTTTACTATTCTACCTTCTAATGTAATTCTTCCTGAGTTTGCATCAATTTCTTTTATTTTTAATTTCTTTTCTTTTGCTCTTGATGCCTTTCCAAATATTATGTCTTCTGCCTGTGGTAACTCTTCCATTTCTAGTACATATCCATTTTCGTCTACAGGTGGCATAGCATAATCTGCTTCATTATATGGTCCTTCTGGAATTGGTGGCATTTCCCCTGGTATATTTTCTGGCATTGATGATATTGAAGACATTCCTTGCAGTTCTGAAGCATTATTGTGTTGTCCTTCTTGATGTGTTCTTATTTCCATTCCTCTCATTGCCTCATGTACTGCCTGTTCTTCAATTTCTTTTGTTTTTTCTTGAAAAGCTTTCATTTCTTGTTCTGTGATTTTTTCTTCTATATTTACAATGTATTTTTTTCCAAATAAATTGTGTATTACATTTTCTAGCTCTCTATCTAATTTTCTTGCTTTTAAAAAGTCTGCTCCTTTTATTTGCATATATACATTTACATCTTTTTCTGTTAATTCAACTTTACTTTTTAATAGCAATAATGGCCTCATTAGTGGATATTTATGTGCCATGTAACATATCAAGTTTTCCCATTCGTCATCTACTCTCTTTATGTATGTGCCTTCTGCATATGTTATTATCATATGTACTTGTCCAAATTGAAATCTTTCTCTTAAAAATTTTTCCAAATACCATATTTCCTTTATTTCTATATATTCATCAGATGCCATGCCTAATTCTAATGTGTTTATTTTTTTTATTAAGTTCATTTTTGTTATCATCGCATCTGCTATGTTACTATTTGTTTTGTAATCGCTAAATACATCTCCTATTTTTCTGCTCTTTCTTGGTTCTTGTGTTTCTTGATTTTCTTGTGCTTGCGCCATTTTCGCTTTCTTTCCTTTCTTTTGCTGGTTTTTTGCTTTAACTGATTTTTGAATCTCTTGTTTTTCTTGTTGTATTTTATCACATTTTTTGATTTTATTCTATATTTTTGCACATTTTAGATCGCTTTTTTTCGGTGCATTGCACACCTGAGATCGCTTTTTTTCCGTGCAGATTTAATAATTTTTTCTCAAAAAGACCTTGAAATTTTCACAAAAAAATATTATCATATATGGAGTTTATGTTATAAGGAGGTATACTAATGGCGAAAGCTTCAATAAAAAAACAAGAACCAAAAAGAGATGAAGTTGAATTTGGTCCAAAAGCCGAGAAAAATATTGAAATTAACTCAATTAATAATATTGAAAATAATGAAACTAGTTTAGAAAATTTAAAAAATATTTTGCAAGATTTAAAAAGTGTTTTGACTAATTTAGGTGTTAATATTTCTGAATTGGAAGTTTCTCTTGCTTCTGATAAAAATGAAGAAAAAAATTCTAATGATGAAGAAAAAGTTGATGAACAACCTAAAGATAGTGATGTACTTTTGATTTCAGAAACTCAAGGTAAAGTTGTATTACCTTACAAAATAGAAGATGTTGAAAAAATTCTTGATAAAAATAAAAGTTATTCTAACATTCAAGATGTAATTGATGGTGAATATACTTTCCCAATTGATAAATACAAAAATTCATCTAAGTCAAGATTTAAAGAGGCTTATAATTTAATGAGAAAAAAAGAAAAAGCTTCTGTTTTTGATAGCATAAGTCTTGCTACAGAAGTTGTTTTTAATAGTTCTCTTAATCCTGCTGTAATAACAGCTTGTAACAATTTGGACCAACTTGATGTTTATCTTGATTGTTTGTCTTCTAATGAACTTGATAAATTTAACTATTTTAAAGTTAAATATGAAATTGTTCCAAAAAAATAATTTTAAGGTGTCTATATAGAATGAACCCCAATTATTAAACACAAAAGTCTAATAACTGGGGTTCAATATATTTGCATCTTTTTTTAATCTTTTATTGCATTTGCTATTAATTTGTCTAAAAGTTCAGAATATTTAATTCCAACTGCTTCAAATAATTTTGGATACATACTTATTTTTGTAAAACCTGGCATTGTATTAATTTCGTTTATGTATATTTTATTTGTATCTTTTTCTATAAAAAAGTCTACTCTAGCTAATCCGCTTCCATCAATTGCTTTAAATGCTCTTATCGCAAGTTTTTGAATTTGCTCAATCTGTTCTTTAGAAATATCTGCTGGAATTATTGTTTTTGACTCTGGAATGTTATATTTTGCATCAAAACTATAAAATTCTTCAGCAGATATTATTTCACCAACAGTTGAAGCTCTTACTTCTGTTCCATCCAAAATCGCACATTCCACTTCTCTTGCATTTATTCCTTGCTCTATTAAAATTTTGTTATCATACTGACCTGCATTTTCAATTGCCATTTTTAGTTCTTCATTATTAGTAGCCTTTTTTACTCCTACCGATGAACCAGAATTTGATGGTTTTACAAACATTGGATAATTCAATTTTTTAGTTATACTTTCCACCTTGAATTCTTCCTCTTCAAAATTCTCATTTACTATTATGTATCCATTCTCTTTTTTCTTTATATATACATATGGTGCTTCTGGAATTCCGGCCTTTTCAAAAATAATCTTTGCATATACTTTATCCATCCCTACACTTGATGCTAGTACTTTACAGCCCACATATGGAACTTTTAGCATTTCTAACATTCCTTGTATTGTCCCATCTTCTCCTCCAAGGCCATGTAAAACTGGAAACACTACATCCAACTTTTTTAGTGTCCATATCAGATTATAAATTTCTTCTTTTTCATCATCTATAACCTCATACCACTTTCCATACTTGTTTATATATATTTCATGTATCTCATATTTTTCTTTATCTAGATTCTCTATAACTGACTTTGCAGACATTACTGATATATCATGTTCTGTTGATACACCACCATAAACAATTCCTAATTTTATCATATTACAATCCTCCGCTTCCTTTAATTATATGACCTAAAATTCTATTTATTCAAATTATTTTAGTCTATTCATTGCCTCGATTGTATTTTCTCTAGTTGCAAAAGCAGTTAATCTGAAATAGCCACCTCCACTAGGTCCAAATCCGCTTCCAGGTGTTCCTACTATATTATATTCTTTTAGTAATTTGTCGAAGAATTCCCAAGATGTTAATTCATCAGGAACTTTTAGCCAAATATATGGTGCATTAATTCCTCCATACACTTCATATCCTGCTTCTTGTAATCCTTCTCTTATTATTTTTGCATTTTCTAAATAATAATTAATATTTTCTTTTATTTGTTTTTGCCCCTCTTCGGTATATATTGCCTCGGCTGCTCTCTGAATTATGTATGATGCACCATTAAATTTCGTGCAAGTTCTTCTATTCCACAACTTGTTAAGCTCTACTTCTTCACCATTTTTAGTATATCCTTTTACTTGTTTTGGAACCACTATATATCCACATCTCAATCCTGTAAAACCTGCTGTTTTTGAATAACTTTTGAATTCTATTGCAACTTGTTTCGCACCTTCAACCTCATATATACTTCTAGGGATGTTTTCTTCTGTTATGAATGCTTGATATGCTGAATCATATAATATTACTGCTTTGTTTTTTATTGCATAATCCACCCATTTTTTTAATTCTTCTTTTGTTAGCACAGTTCCTGTTGGATTGTTTGGAAAACATAGATAAATTATATCTACTTTTTCTTTTGGCAATTGTGGCTTGAAGTAATTTTCTTTATTTACTGGCAAATATACTATTTTTTCATCTTTTCCTGTTTCTTTATTAAATTTTCCACTTCTGCCAGACATTACATTTGTGTCTAAATATACAGGATATACTGGGTCTGTAATTGCTACTTTATTGTCTATTGAAAAAATGTCTACAATATTTCCGCAGTCACATTTGGCTCCATCTGATACAAATATTTCATCTAGTTTTATATCAATTCCTTTTTCTCTATATTCATTTGAGATTGCTTCTCTTAGGAATTCATATCCTTGTTCTGGTCCATATCCTTTAAATCCATCTTGAGTTGCAACTTCATCAACTGCTTTATGCATAGCCTCTATACAAGCTGGTACAATTGGTCTCGTAACATCTCCTATTCCTAGCTTTATTATTTTTTTGTCTGGATTTTGTGAAGAATATTCAGCAACTTTTTTAGCTATTGTTGAAAACAAATAACTGTCTTGTAATTCTAAAAAATTTTCATTTATATAACTCATAATATGCCTCCTTGTTCTATAAGTTCCCCTTCGAACACTGTTGTTGCAGGTCCAGTCATATATACATGATTATTTTCTTTATTCCATTCTATTTCTAAGTTTCCACCTAATAATTCAATTGTAACTTTTCTATCTGTTAATCCGTTTAGATTGCAAGCTACTGCTGTTGCACATGCTCCTGTACCGCATGCAAGTGTCTCTCCTGCACCTCTTTCCCATACTCTCATTTTTATTGTATTTCTATCTATTATTTGAACAAATTCTACATTCGTTCTTCTTGGAAAAGCTTTGTTTACTTCTAATTCTTCTCCATATTTTTTTACATCAAATTTGCTTGTATCTTCTACAATTGTTATTGCATGTGGATTTCCCATTGATACACATGTAAATTTAAATTCTCTATCTTTAGCTTTCAATACCAAGTTTTTTACTGGCTTTTCTGTTGATACTACTGGAATCTTTTTTGCTTCTAAAATTGGGTCTCCCATATCAACTCTAACTGTTTTTACTTTTCCATCTTCTACATTTAATTCTAATATTTTGATTCCTGCTAATGTTTCAATTTTTAGTGTTGTTTTGTCTGTCATTCCTTTGTCATAAACAAACTTTGCCACGCATCTTATTCCATTTCCACACATCTCTGCTTGTGAACCATCTGAATTAAACATTGTCATCTTAAAATCTGCCACTTCGCTTTTTTCAATTAAAATTAGTCCATCAGAACCTATTCCGAAATTTCTGTTGCTAACAAATCGAGCTAGCTCTGACCTATTTTCAATCTTTTGATTTATTGCGTCCATGTAGACGTAGTCGTTTCCTAGCCCTTCCATTTTTGTAAATTTTATCATTTTTATCACCCTCTATTAGGTATTAATTTTTGTGCCAAATATATTTATATTCAACTATTGGAATTTTATCACAATTATTTTTATATGTCTAGATATCAGAAAAATATAAAAAACTCAAGTTATATCTTTGTACTTTTAAAATATAACTCGAGTTTTTATATATATTATACTATTTCTCTAATGCTTCTATTTCTTTTTCACTCAGTCCTGTTATTTCTGCTATTTGTTTTATTGGCATCTTTTGTTCTTTTAATTTTTGGGCAATTTCTTTTTTTCCTCGTTTTAGCCCAATCTCTTCTCCATGTTTTTTTCCTTCTTCTCTTCCTTCTTCTCTAGCATAATGAAGTGCTGACTTTTCCTCCAAATTGGACATTAGTCTAATCTCTGATAATCGTTTTACTTCTTCATCTCCTGTTAAAACTTCATAGTTTTCAACTGCTTTTTTTACCTTATCATTCTTCTCACATGCCATTTCTAACAACTCCCCTCTTTCCATGTCCAGAAATGAAAGCCAATGATTTATTGTTCTGGTCATATCTGGATTTTCTTTTCTAAACTTTTCTAATTCTATGTAATAATATTTTACATCATTATTTAGTTCGTATCCTCTGTCGTCTTTGGCAACTCTTATAGTTTCTGTTACATATTCCGGAGATTCTATAAATGAATAATCTAATATTGCTATTATTATTATTGGTTTTAATTTTCTATAATCTTCTCCTGCCCCTAATTGTTCTGTTATCTTTTTGCTTGTTTTAGCAATATTTTTATTTTACTTTTTATAAAAAACGTGTTTAATAAAAGTCATAGGCATCACTCTCCGTCCTGTATGATATTTTTTAATACTGATTTATTTTCTTTGAATAAAACTTTTGAAAAAAATCAAGATTTTAAAATTTGTTTTGCCTTTCCTAAGTTGCTTTTCGTACTATAAATTCAGTACATATCTAATATAACATATCTTGCTACATTTAGCAAGACCTTTTTACAAATTTTAGTATTACTGTTTAATTTTTTATGTAAGCTATAAACATAATCATCTCTAGTATTGTATGCTTTTACTTTTTAGTAAATCTCATCACCTTCTTATATTTTTATGTCGACCATTTCTATTTTTTCGCAAAAAAGAAGGTGTATAATACAATGTGCTTTATATTTCACACACTGTATTATAAACCTTCTAGTCCGGTGAGGAGACGACTCTCACTATGTTGCTTCGCATCATGTGTGAACCGTCTTCCTTTTGTTCTAATTTTTATATTTAATTCTTTGTTTGAGCTCCTTCTAGTTTTTCGCTGTACAGGACTCAGGTCTACGACTTAGAAAAGTGAAACTCTGAAACCAATATCGACGTAGTAGTCGGTCGTACCGACGTTGCCACGGTCGGCTGCTGGATAAACGTCGCCATAGTGGCCGTAATTGCCCCCACGATAGGCACAAGGACTGCTCGAATTAGAAGTATATTCAAGTGTCCATTCACTTACATTTCCTGCTATATCATATATTCCCTGTTTACTAAATGTTTCACTTGCTCCTGTTGATAATAAAATACTTGTATTTAATTCTTTCTTTCCTCTTGCTCCACTTGTCCATCCTGAACCATTTGGTGCATATTTTGAATTTTCATTTGTTATTTCCCATAAATTATCATAGTAATTTCCTATACTTGTACTATCTGTTTTTAAATCTGCTTGTGCTGTTCCTTTTGTTTCTAAATATTTTAATACTAAATCCCATTGCACTCCAAACATTAAACTACTTGTATATTTTCCACTTTCCATTTTATTTGCCAATGTTTGAGCTTGACTGCATGTTACATAATTATATGGATATGCATTTTGTTTTATTACTGGTATTTCTTTTGGTGCTGTTGTTGATGAACCTGATGTCTTAGGTGTACTTTCTATTCCTGTCTCATATTTTCCTACATAAAATCCTCCATTTTGGTATACACTTTTTAACATTTTCTGCTTTAATTCTGTATATTGTTCGCTTTTTAATCCTGTTGTTGCATCTGAATAATATTCATCTTTGTAACTTGTTCCATTTCTATAATCATTTGTATATGTATGCAAATCTGTTTCTATCGCTGTATATTCTTCGGTTGTAAAATCTTTTATATTTAGTCCTGCTGTTTGATATACTGTTGTTGTTTTAGGAACTTCTACCCACACATATTGATTTCCTGTACTATCTTGTATTGTTAATCCATTTTCCAATGTTGTTCCTTCTACTTGTGCAAATCCATCTGGCAAATATGTTCCTTCTGTTGTTTTAGGTTTTTGACTTGTTACTGTCGTTGCTCCCCCATTTATTTCTTCCCCTGGTTGTTTTGGCTCTGCATCTATATTTACTCCTATTTCTGTTGATAAATTCTCTTTTGTCTCATCTATTGGTGTTTTTAGTAATTTTACTTTTACTGTCATCGTTGTTTCTTCCCCAGCTTTTAATGTTGTTTTTTCAAGACTGCATTGTACTTCAAAATATTCATCATTTGTACTTGTTGCCTTTGCTGTTAAATCTGCTGATAAGTCTACACTCTGATTTTTTACTGTATATGTTGCTATTGCTGTTTGTCCTTTTGCATTTAATCCTGATACATTCATTGTTCCTTGTGTTTTATCAGCAGTATTTATTGTTGCTGTTGTAGTTCCATCTCCACTTGTTTGTGGTTCTCCTATTAATTCTACTTTAAAATTATCTGGATTTGCTTCTGATTTTGCTGTTCCGTCTATATTTAATCCTACCTTCGTTATCGCTGCATATCCTACTGCTACTAGCACTATTGCTAATAACAATATTCCTCCTACAACCTTATTGTTTGCTCTCCTCATATGTTCTTCCTCCTTTTTTGACTTGTTATCCAAAGGAATGCTTTTAGATAACTGAACTTTTTCTGTTCTATTTATAACTTATCATTTTGTGTATTTCTTGTCAATATTTTTTGTTTATTTTGTTGTTTTGTGTTTAATATTACTAATTTCAATTTATACGGTCACATACACAATTGTTTTATATAAATTATTTAGAATATTAAATAGTAACAAAATTATAATGAATATTTTCTTGAGTTAATATATCTTTTTCTCTATGACTACAAGTAAATATTATTATTTGTCTATCATTAAACTCATTAACTAAATAATTTAATATATTTTTTAATCTTTCATCATCCATAACTACACCTTTTATCATATATTCTTTTAATATTTTAGTAGCTTAAATTCTAAAGTTTGTTGCTTTTTTGATTCACTTTATATCCACTGGCAATAATCATATCAAGATTATATATCTTTACCGTTTTTTATAATTATCAATGTCGGTTTTTCCACGATGTTATTTTCATCAAGTTAACCACTATTTAATTTACCTCTTATATAACAATAAGCCATGATTGCCATTATTTGATTTAATAATCTCAGTACTATTAAAAGGATTTCTTTTAGCTAAAGACTCTGTATTATAAAGATAAGATATAATTGTTCCTTGATTATTTAAATTAATTCTATTTAAAGTTTGTTGAAAGGTTTTATATTCAAGATAGTAAATGATATTAGAAAGATTAACTAAATCATAAGAGTCTTGAAGTGGCATAGTACTTATATCTCCGGTTAGATAATTAATTTTGGCATGTTTAAGCTTGCTTTGTAGTTCTTGATAGTTATTGTTTTGCAGGTATGGATTGTAAGATATCATCTGATTAGATGAGGCTTGTTCACTAGAAAAAAGTAAAGAGTCATATATTTCGCTTAAGTCAAAGTAATTTAATAAGCCATCCCAAAAATCTTTAGTTTCATTATCTAAATATGGTCTAACTTTGTAATATAAATCAAAGGCTTCTTCTTCGTTAACACTTTCGTTACAAATAAAGTTTAAGTAGTCTTTTTGGGATAAGGCCATGACGGCAGCCATTTTAAGTTTTAAAAAATATTTGGGAAAAGTACTTATATCAAAGGCATCAATATTAAAAGAATTAACTAAGATACTATTTAATATTTGGTCGCCAGAGGCAATAACACTAAGCATTTTCTTTTTATTTTTTAAGTATTCTATGTAATCACAAATTCTTTCATTAGATGTTCGATAGATAACTGAAGTATTATGAAAAGCTTTTCCATTAGAGGTATTTTGATAATTTCTAGATACAATGTTTTGGGCAATTTCTAAATCTGACATGGCATGTCCTTCTTTCTTGGAAGCTATTATATCACAATACTCATAATTCTTGATTAATAATCCATTTAATATCTTCAATAGCTTTATCAATATTAAAGATACCATTACCTACAGGATAATAAACGGGATAGACTTTATACTTAGTCTTATTAATATCTAATTCATAGGGTGTTTTACGAGATTGAGTTACAGATATTTTGGTATTTAAAATTATGGAACTTACTTGGTTACCAAAGGTAATGATTATTTTAGGTTTGACGATATCTATTTCTTTTAGAAGTAAATCAAGGTACTTATTTAATACTTCGTCGCTTAATGGTCTGGCATCTACTTGAGTGCATTTTCCAAGATTAGTAATAAATACTTTTTTCTGTTCTAATTCATCATAGACGTAATCACAGAAAGCATAGTCCCAGTCTTTAGGCTTTTTATTCATTATTTGTTGATAAGTATCTTCCGTAAGAAGATTAACATTATAAAATAGTTTCCAAATATTTTTGGTACCTAGCCATGGTGATTTGCGACCATGCCAAGTTTTAACACTAGCAATGTTTTTACCGGTAGGATTCATGAAGACAAAACAGATATCAGGATTGGTTGTGCAACCACCATTGTAAATAGAATCTAACTCTTTGGCGCCATATTCTTGTTGCATTTTATCATATTCTTGGTTTAAATCTTCTAATTTCATGGGCTTACTCCTTAGTTTTAATTACTTGGTTATGGTCTTATGCAAATATATTCTTTTACTAAAACCACCTTTTTTAGCTTTTTTCTCTTCTTTAATTCTTGTAACTTCGGTTAAATCACTACCTTGAGAACAAGAAATGGCATCTAGGACTTCTAGAACATCAGCAAGTTCTTCTAATATTTCTTTCTTAGTTTTAGCCTTTTTTACTTCATTGGTTTCTTCTTGTAATTTATTTAATAAAGCTTCTTGGTATTCTTCGATTGTTAAAGTACTAGTAAATACCTCTTCATTGTCGTTAGCAATGATATTGGGGATATTGTCTCGAACTAATTTATTATATATTTTTTCCATGGTTCCTCCTTTTTCATTCAAAAATAGTATAACATGTGTTTGCCAAATGTTCTATAAAAAATATCTTAATTGAAAAAAATCAATGCGGTTAACATTGATTAATTTACTTTACCAAAATGATTAAAAGGAAATATTATAAAGTTAGTATTACCTACAATATTGTCTTTTTTGACTGGGCCAAAGTATCTACTATCTAGAGAATCTTCTCTATTATCGCCCATAACAAAGTATTCATCATCACCTAAAGTAATTTCAGGAAAATCTTCAGTTTTACCTTTGCCATAGACTTTGGCTTCTTCATTATTTATATAGACAATTCCACTAACGCATTTAATTTTGTCATTTGGCATACCATAAATTCTTTTTATTAGTTTATCATTGTTATAATTTACAACTACGATATCGTATCGATTTACTTTGCTAAGTTTATTTAAAAGCATGATATCATTTGTATATAGTGTATCTTGCATGGATGGGCCATTGACCGCAACGGGGGTCATAATAAAACTTCTAATTAGAACAACAACAATAATTATTATTAAATAAGGAATTAATTCTTTGATAAATTTATTCATTTGTAATCAGCTCCTTTAAAATTATATCAAAATTTTTTATAATTTAACACTATTAGTGTGACGATACTCTTCAATTCTTGACATAATTTCATCGGTTTGTTGCATAATGTCTTTATAGACTTTTACTCTTGGGGTTAATTCAATAGGTTCAGTAATTCCTTTTTCTTTAGCTTCTTCTTTAGATCGCGTTATCTTATTAACATCGTCTATAAGTCGGTTAAATTCTAAGCCACCTAAATGTTCTTGAAAAATAGAAAATAAATTATTTAAAGCTTCAATATTTTCAGTACCAAGTTCTTTTTCTAAGAGTTCAAAATTGTTATTTTTACGACTTTCTAAAATTATATCTTTATATTTTTCAAATAAACCATCTACAATAAAGTTCATTTTTTCATACGATGTTTGATAAGTATACTTTTCAGTTTTATCAGCAAATAAACTATAACCAATTTCATGGGCTTTAGCGCTTATTTCTTGGGCAATTTTTTCATTTATTACTTCATTAAAGTATTCATACTTTCTTCTACTAGGAATTTCTGGTTGGTTGTAATGTTCTTCTATGAAATCAAAGCCACATCTAGCTAAGTAGCCTTCTTCATTAGATGAAATAGCTGATAATTCATAGAGATGATTTAATTCATGATTAATACTATGATCAATATTATTAGTCTCATGATCAAAATTAATAAGGACTAAAGGTGTTAAACTATTATCTTTTTTAGAAAATGCTGGACTGATACAAGTTGGGGTGTTACCATTTAAAATCTCAGTAAAATCACCTAATTCTGATACTAAATTGGCTTGTTTTAATTTTTCAATAATTTGTTTGTTATAGTATGTATGAGAGTTATAGTCTAGTGTGAAATTTTGATCACGTATTTTTTTAGCCTCTTCTAACTTAGAAGTATACTTTATGGTTGGCCAAATGTCTTTTCTTTGAACATAATCTTGATAATTATCACCTAGATTTATTCCTTTAGATTTAAAATACGCTATACGTTCATTTTCTATTGTTTGTTTTTGCCATGGACTAGACTGTTGGTCTTCTAATATTTTGGTAGCATCAGTGAAGAAACATTCGATGCCATTAGCAAGCTTGTGGTCATTTAAAAGATTAATAACGTATTTATCTAATAAATATTTTTTCTTACTATCTTTTAAAAATTCATCTAGGTTGGTTTGGTATTCTAAGGGTATTAAAGGTCTTATTTGTTTGATAAATTCTTGGTCATAATAATCTTTAAGTTGTTTTTCTAGGTTTTCGTCATGATTGGCTATTTCATATTGATGATGAAATTGTTGTTTATAATTTTGATATTCGTTTAAAGCAACTTGGTATTTTGATACTACTTTGTTTAATTCTTGGATTTCTTTTTTTGCCATTAACTCATCAATGTTAGAAAATTGTAAATTAGGTAATATATCTTTTATGTATCGTAGACCATTAGTTGTAACTTCTTGGTAATCCGTCGTTAAAGTTTTTGGGTTAAGGCGATAGGAAATTTGTCCTAAAAGCCAAGTTGGAAGGCTTTGAATATTAGAAGATGCCACTCTTTTTTCAACGTAAGTTAATAATTCTTCCCTAGTAATATGGAAATTATAATTTCTAACTAACTCTAAGATGTCTTGGGTTGTTTTTTCCTTACGGCCGGTTTCGCCTAAAGAATATTGGTTGTAAAATTCTATGTATTTGCCTATGGGATGAGTGTTTATATATTCAAAAGAATTGTAATTTACAACTTGTTCTTGAGTTAGACCTAAAGTGTTTCCTTCTAATACCTTTGCAACAAGTTCTTTACTAACAATATTTTCTAACTTATGAAGTTTAGTTAAATAACTTTTAGGAGTTTGATACGCAATAAAAATGGCATTTTTAAACTTAGTTTCAATGTTAGTTCTTTCTTCTTCGCCATAATAACTAACGAATAAATCAATTAGTTTATCTTTATTATTTTCAAAGTATTCATAAGAATTTAAGGCTTTAATTAATCTTTCTTTTTCATTCATAATTTGGTTCCTTTATAATTGTTTTAAATTCTTGGTAGTTAGATGTGTATACTCCTTTACCATGAAAAGTAGTTATTTTTTTGTTGTTATCATATACTTTGATAGTAAATTCTTCAATATCAATACCATTTTTAATACCATATTCATTTTTCCAATATGTTAAAGTATGGATTACATAATTTAGATAACCTAGTTTTACGTTATAACTTTGATTATTTATGGTTACTTTTTTATTATGATAGTCGATTGTTATTAAATCATTATTAAAAGGGTTATTAATATTTATTTCAATTAGTTCAATCATGTTTTCTCCTACTCTATACATAATAGTACTAGGAATACTTTAAAAAGTCAAAAAAAAATTAAGAGCAATGTCTTAATTTCTTTCTTTAACTTTATAATCCTTTTTCATTCCAGCTACGAAGTTAAGTTTAGCACGGCGAACCATACCTTTTTTAACAACTACAATTGAGTCAATAGTTGGGGCATTAACTGGGAAAATTCTTGTTACGCCAATGCCACCTGATTTTTTACGTACAGAGAAAGTTTCAGAAACACTTCCACCTTTTTTAGCAATTACTAAGCCTTCAAAAGCTTGGATTCTTTCTTTCTTACCTTCTTTTACCCATACATTAACTCTAACTGTGTCTCCAACACGGAATTCAGGAATATCTTTTCTTACTTGTTTTGCATTAATTTTGTCAATTAAATTTGCCATAAAAATAGTTCCTTTCTATAATATATATCACTTAAAATCATTACTAGCTTTAGTGCTAACTAAGCGGATTTTCTACAGGTTTTATCCCGAAGCAGTTTGATTATAGCAAAAAGTATAGGCTTAAGTCAAGTCCTTAGCGGCCTCTTAATTCACTTTTTTCGTAATATTGCATATTTTGTTGCGTAATCATGACTTGTTTTAAGCGCAATTCGTTTTCTAAGACACGAAGTTTTTTTAAAAATAGTTCTTCTTTTTCTTGATTTAGAAATTTTTGATAACGATTAAGTAGGATTTCTTTAACTAGTTGGACCTCGTCTAGTGCTAGAGCGGTATCAGCATCACTGGCATCGGTATCATTTAAAACTGCACTTACTAGAGTTAATAGTTTTTTGAAACGCCGGTTAAATTTAATGGTTAAGATTTCATTTATCATTTTAGGGTCAACAACTGTTACATTTGATACTTTGATTATATTTTTAGAACGTTTTGAGTTGAATTTATAGCCGGTAAAGTCAATGTCGCCACTAAATAATTCTTTTTTATCACCATTTTGTTTTAATATATATGCCATAAGATCTCCTACTTCATTAAATCTGGTCGACGTTCTTTAGTTTTCTTAATTTGTTCTTCGTGACGCCATTTAGCTATATTTTGGTGGTTGCCGCTTAGTAAGACGTCTGGCACTTTTAGACCGCGATATTCGCTTGGTTTAGTATATGTGGGATAGTCAAGTAAGTTATTTTCGAAAGATTCACTAGTTAAGGAATCTTTACTTATGGCACCATCTAGTAAACGCACAACAGAGTCAGTAATAATACCCGCAGCAAGTTCGCCTCCTGTCAAGATATAGTCGCCAATACTTATTTCTAAGTCACAAAGTGTTCTAATGCGTTCATCAAAGCCTTCATAATGGCCACAAATAATAATTAAATGCTTTTTCAATTTTAGTTCTTGGGCCATTTTTTGGTTATAAGTTTGACCATCAGGAGTTACTAAAATTACTGTACTATCTGGTGTTCTTATGGTATCTAAACATTCAAATATGGGTTCACATCTTAATACCATACCAGCTCCCCCACCATAAGGGGTATCGTCTACTTGACTATTGTTTAATTTAGAATATTCACGAAAGTTAATTAAGTTTATTTCAACGAGATTTTTATTAATACTTCTTTTGATAATAGATTCATTTAAAAATCCTTCTAACATATGAGGAAAAAGAGTTAAAATATCAATTTTCATAGTATCAAGCTCCTCACATCTTTAGTATATAATTTTTTATTTATTAAATCAACTTTCTTTATATAATTTCCTTCGGTTGGAATATAAAAGGAATGTTTTCCTTGAACTTCTAATATGGGATGATTGTTATTATCATAGTAGTCTTTTACGATACCATAGGAAGTGTTATCTTCTACTACTTCAAGACCAATTAGGTCGCTTAGGATATAGTCTTTTATTTCTAAGATATTTCTTTTAACGTAGACTAGCATATTTTTATATTTTAAAACATCATTAATATTATTTAAGTTTTTTAAGGTTATCATGTCATAATCTTTATGAATACGGTAACTTGCTATTACATGGGGTTCATGTTCTTTACCGATAAATATTTCATTATTTATTTTAAATACTTGATTTTTAAGTTCAAAATCACTTTTAATTCTTAGTTCGCCTTTGATACCATGGGTGTTTACGATACGCCCGATACATACATACTCATTCATAGTCTTTTTTACTCATTTCATACATTATTATGGATGCAGCAACAGCAGCATTTAGGCTTTCAACCTCGGGGGACATAGGAATATAGATATTCTTAGTTATTAATTCTTTGATGTTTTTAGAGATACCTTGACCTTCGTTACCGATTACGATAGCGTACTTTTTTGGTACTTTGATATCTTTTAATGGTATCCCATTGGTAACGTCTGTACCTAGGATCATGTAGTTATTTTTAATTAGTTCCGGGATAAATTCGTCTAAGTTTTTACGCATAACATCGATGTGGAACATAATGCCTTCACTAGAACGAATAACTTTTTCATTATAAAGGTCAACGGAATTAGTATTAAGAATTATGGTATCGATATTGAATGCTTTAGCACTTCTTATGATAGTACCTAAATTACCCGGGTCTTGGATGTTGTCTAGAAGTAGTAAGCGATTTTTATAGTCAGCGGGATTAAATTTATAAGCTAGACCAACTACATAGGGAATAGATACCATACTGCTGACTTTTTTCATAACTTTTTCGGTAATATAATAAGTCTTAACGTCAAGCATGAAGGTACTGGTATCTAAAACATAGATTTCTTTTAACATACCACAGTTTAATGCTTCTTTGACTAAATGGTCGCCTTCGATTAAGAAGACATTCTCATTATCACGGAATTTTTTTTCTTTTAATTTGGTAAGATATTTAATTTTTTGGTTATCTAAACTAGTAATTAAGTCCATAAGTACCTCTTTCTTTTCATGTTGTATTGTATCATGTTTTCTTAGAGAAAGAAATATCTAATTTAAATTTAGTTTTTAGAAGTTTTGGTCCATGTCCAAAGTTTTATGGTGTTAAAAAGATAGAAGTCTTTGCTTGTAACTTCGATTATTTGACCAGTTTCATTATCTTTTGGGGCATTGTAGTAGGTCATGGTCATTTTGAAACCCAGGCTGTAGTATTCAATTTCGGCACTTTTTTCTATTTCAAGACATGGAATGCAGGTTTTAGTTTTATCGAGTGTTATTATAGGTTTAGCATAAGGATAGCTTTTAAGTCTTATTGATTCTTCTGTAAGGAATACTATAAATATACATACTAGAGAGATTAAGATAATTATAATTTTTTTCATGGGATACCTCTTTCGTTATACTAATTATTATAGAGATTATTTTAAGGATAAGCAAGGAAATTAACTTTTTAATTTAACATACTTAGTGAACCATTTTTTAAATTCTTCTTTTGAAGTATAACACAAGGTATCTTCGTCTTTATTAGATTTCAAGTAAGAAATTAATTTTCCTTTATTATATATAAGGAAAGATGGATAGTATTTTACTTTAGTTCCTAACTTGGTATCTTTGATATTAGAATAAGCAATTTTGTAAATAGCTATTTTTTCTTCGTTAGAAAATTCATTTAAAACTTGGGCGAAGTCATTGGAAGTAAGACACATTGGTTGGTAGACAAAGACGACGAATGATTTTTTGTTTTCGATTAAAGCATCTAATTCGCTAATGCTTATTTCTTTTATTGCATCACTGCTGTAGTAATTTTCATCTAAGTAGAATGTTTTAGGTCTAGTTGTAATACTTAAAGTTATGATAATACTTAAAGATATGATAAAAAGAATTAGAAATAGTATTTTTTTCATTTTGAAACCTCAGTTAAACTTGAAAAGTCGATATTATGGTAGTTTACTTTCCAAAAAGCATATGATATTTTATTATTTTTTGTTAGTCAATAATTTAAAATCCCTCACGTATGTTTATCATATAACATATTGATATAGAAAGATATTACTTGCATGTCGGCAAGCATGCATCCCTAAGGGCTTCCCGCACCCCTCCATAAAGCCTGAAAGCCGGCATTCAAGGGACCGGCTTTCAGGGCTGTTTGATCATGAATAAAAGAGAACTATATCACTAGGTTGTTCCCTAGGCATGCTTGTTCTGCAGGCCAGGCAGCATGCCGTCCCAGGTGTCGACGTGGGCAGTGGTCTCCTCGTTGAACCAGGTGGAAGTGACGTTCTTGCTTTCCGTATAGAAGCGCACGCCGTCCGTCCCCATCACATGCAGGTCGCCGAAGAAGCTCTGCTTGTGGCCGGTGAAGCCGAAGGAGCAGACCGGCACCGGGATGCCCACGTTGATGCCCACCATACCGCCGTGCGTCTGCTTGGCGAATTCCCGCGCGTACCGGCCGCTGGAGGTATAGATGACGGAACCGTTGGCGAAGGGGTTGGCGTTCATGACTTCCAGGCCTTCCTCGAAGCTCTTGACGCGCTTGACGCACAGGACGGGGCCGAAGATCTCCCGTGTCCCGACTTCCATATCGGGGGTCACATGGTCGAGGATGGTAGGCCCGACGAAGAAGCCCTTCTCATAGCCGGGCACGGAGATGTCGCGGCCGTCGAGGACCAGCGAGGCCCCTTCCGACAGGCCCTTCTCGATCCAGTCGATGACGCTTTTCCGGTGCCTGGCCGTGACCAGGGGGCCCAGCTTGGAGGTCTTTTCCCAGGCGGGGCCGAGGGTCAGTTCCTGGGCCTTGCTGGCCAGGAGCTGCACGAAGGTGTCGGCGATGCGTTCTTCCACCACGATGACCGGGAGCGCCATGCAGCGTTCACCGGCGCAACCGCAGAAGGCGTTGATGATGCCGGCGGCGCTGCGGTTCATCTGGCAGTCGGCCATGACCAGGGCATGGTTCTTGGCTTCGCCCAGGGCCTGCACACGCTTGCCGGCCTTGGCGGCCTCCGCGTACACCTGGCGGCCGATGGTGCTCGAGCCGACGAAGCTGACGCCCACGATGTCGGGATGGTTGATGAGGTGGCTGACATCGGAGGCATTGCAGGTGACGACATTGAGCACGCCGTCGGGCAGGCCGGCCTCCTGCCACAGTTCCGTCATGCGGAGGGCCGACTGCGGGGCGGAGCTGGCCGCTTTGAGCACGAAGGTGTTGCCCGCCGCGACGCACAGGGGGATCATCCAGCCGTGCGGGATCATGGTGGGGAAGTTCCAGGGCACGAGGCCCAGGAAGACCCCCATAGGTTCCCGGTAGAGGATGGTGTCGTAGCCGGACGAAACGTTCATGAGGCTTTCGCCCTTCATGAGCTGCGGCATGCCGCAGGC
>OGPT01001577.1_pt1 | contig 20423 bp, 20 predicted proteins | sample 1552951 | NCBI WGS metagenome assembly OGPT01 (sample SAMEA2580224, study PRJEB22360) | human gut metagenome | biome: human gut; feature: human-associated habitat; material: faeces | place: Denmark | collected 2008/2010
GTCTAAAAGTTCCATCAGCCATTCTAGATAAAGCAGCTAAAGGTTCTCCTTGACTTCCAGTACATAAGAAGCATACTTCACTAGGTTTTAAGTTTTTAGCTTCTTCTGGTGTGATAATAATTTCTTTGTGGTCAATATAACCACCTTCAATTGAGATTTTAATATTATTGTCCATACTTCTACCAAAAACACAAATCTTACGATTATGTTTAAAGCAAGTTTCTACAATATGTTTTAATCTATAAATATTAGAAGCAAAAGTAGCAATAATAATACGATTAGAAGTATAAGTATCAAAAATATCAGTTAAAGCACTATCTACTTTTGATTCACTTATTGACATACCTTCATTTAAGGCATTGGTAGAATCACTAATTAATAAATCTACTCCTCTTTTACCAAGTTCAGCCATTTTATGTAAATCAGCCATTGGTCCAATTGGCGTTAGATCAAATTTAAAGTCACCAGTCGTAACGACACTACCATTTGGTGTTTTTAGATAGATTCCATGAGAATCGGGTATTGAATGCGTTGTTCTAAAAAATTCAATTTCAAAATGCTTAAATTTTAAAATATCTTTATCTGTATAAGCATAAAGATTATCATAACGAATATTGCGATCCTGTAGTTTAATCGCAATTAATTCCTTTGCTTGTTTAGGAGCATAAATAGCTGGTATATTTACAGTTTGTAGAATAAAAGGTATAGCTCCTATATGATCCTCGTGACCATGAGTAATAATTAAGCATTTAATTTTATCTTCATTTTGTTTTAAAAATGTATAATCTGGTAAGACATAGTCTATTCCAAAAAGTTCTCCCTCTGGAAAACGAATTCCCGCATCAATAATAACAATTTCATCTTCATGCATTAAACAATACATGTTTTTTCCGACTTCTCCTAATCCACCTAAAACAATAATTTTTGTTTCAGTGTTAGGTTTCATTTTTAATTTTCTCCTTTCTTAAGTTCAAGTAAAACGAACTAACTGCTATAAATTATACTATTTTTTTAGGAGTTTGTCTATCTTTTGACAAATTTTAGTATTAAACTGTCAAATTTAGTAATCTTTTTCTTGAGATGTTTGATTTTTTATTTGTGAGATAGTATACTTTAAATATAAAATATATTTGGTGGTGATACTTTTGGATTTTTGTGTTCCAGATAATGAAAATGTAAAGGAGAATACTACAGATAATTTGCCTTATTTAACATTTATTGATTTAGGATTGTTTGAAAAATTTTTTTTAGCATCTTATGAATATAATGATCCTTTTGTTAGAAATAACTTAATGAAGGGATTTAGTTTACATCATGATACTAGAAAAGTTATTTTACCTGATACAGAAGAAGCAATAAAATCAAGATAAAGACTAGGAATTAGTCTTTTTTTTTGATATAATTTTTTATACTGGAGGGTTAAAGAATGGGATTATTTGATAGAATTAAAAATATGTTTACAAAGGAAGAAACGAAAGAGGTTTCTAGTAATCAGAGTAATATAGAAAAAAATATAGATGATAATATTTTAGTAGAAGCTAGTGAAGTAGAAAAAGTAAATAATGAGAAAGTAAAAGTTTACGAAAAAGGTTTATCAAAAAGTCGTAAGGGTTTTGTTTCTAATTTGATTAGTCTTACATCTCGTTATAATAAAGTAAATGAAGAATATTTTGATGAATTAGAAGAAATATTAATTATGGCTGATATTGGTGTCAATACAGTTATGGAATTTATGGATCGTTTACGTGAACGTGTAAGGCGTGAAAAAATAGATGATCCTAATTTGTTAAAAGAGGTAATCGTTGATGAATTATTTATTATTTATGTTAATGATGATATTTTAGAAAGTAAAATTCATTATAGTGATAGTGGCCCAACTGTTTTACTTTTTGTAGGAGTAAATGGAGTAGGAAAGACAACTACGATAGGAAAACTTGCATGGAAGATGATACAAGAAGGCAAGAAAGTATTATTGGTTGCTGGAGATACTTTTAGAGCAGGTGCAACTAAACAATTAGAAGAATGGGCAAATAAAATTGGAGCTGGTTTCTATGGGAAAGAAGAAGGTAGTGATCCTGCTAGTGTTGTCTATGATGGCTTAGAAATTGCGAAAAATGAAAATTATGATGTCGTTTTTATTGATACAGCTGGAAGACTTCAAAATAAAGTTAATTTAATGAAGGAACTTGAAAAAGTAAATCGTGTGATTGATACTCAAATACCAGGTGCTCCTCATGAAACATTGTTAGTAATTGATGCAACAACAGGACAAAATGGTATTAGTCAAGCAAAAAGCTTTAAAGAAATTACGAATATTACGGGTATTGTTTTAACGAAATTAGATGGAACTGCTAAAGGTGGTATTGTTTTAGCAATTAAAGAAGAAGTAAACATTCCAGTTAAATATATAGGACTTGGAGAAAGAAAAGAAGATTTACAAGTATTTGATATTGAAAATTATATTTATGGTCTTTTTAAAGATATGATGTAGGTGAATTATGGATAAAAAAATATATCTTAATAATTTATATGATTATTACTATTTACTTTTAACAGATAACCAAAGAGCTTATTATGAAGATTATTATTTTAAGGATTTATCGTTGTCTGAAATAGCTACTAATAATCAGGTAAGTAGAAATGCTGTTCATGGACAGATTAAAAATGTGGTAGAAAAGTTAGAGTTTTATGAAGAAACTTTAGAATTATATAAAAAGGGTAAAAAGATACAAGAGTTGATTCAAAATATTGATCCTGATTTGAGGAAAAAGATAGAAGAATTAATTTAGTTGGAGGGGTATTTATGTTTGATAAAATTATTTATATAGGTGATACTGATGTTGATATTAAATTAAATGATAGTACGAATTTTCATAGTGATATTATGAATATGCCTATTGTGTTACAAGATGATACAAAATCTATTTTAGCAGAGATTAAAGATTTACATTCTGATTATGTAAAAGCTAAAATGTTAGGTGAATTAGTAAATGGTAAGTTTATTGGAGGAATTTTAAGAAAACCTAGTATTGATGCTAGTATTCGTTCTTTAACAGAATCAGAGCTTACTTATATTTTAGGAGAAGAAAAAAAGGGTAATTTATTACTTGGTATTAGTCCTTTTTATAACTCTAAACAGATTTATGTTGATATGAATGAATTATTTAGTAAACACATTGGTATTATTGGAAATACTGGTAGTGGTAAGAGTTGTGGAATAGCTAGAATTATTCAAAATATTTTTAATAATCCAAATTTTATTCCATATCGTTCTAATTTCTTTATATTTGATTCATCAGGTGAATATTATTCTGCTTTTTCTAAGATTAATAGTATTAATCCTAATTATAATTATCGTTTTATTACTACTAACAGTAATAGTCCTTATGATGGTGAATTACTTCGTATTCCTATATGGTTATTAAGTGTTGAAGATATTGCTTTATTATTATCTGCTACTACTCATACCCAATTATCTATTATAGAAAAAACATTAAAGTTAGTTAGAATTTTTTCACAGTCAGATGCAACTGCTATTGATTATCAAAATTATTTAATTGCTAATGCTATTATGACGATACTTTATTCTAATCAAAGTGCTGCTAGTAAAAGAGATGAAATCTTTTCTATTTTAAATACTTGTTCAACAGAAGCTTTCAACTTAAATGCTACTGTTCAAGGAATTGGTTATACAAGAAGATTACAGGAGTGTTTCTTAATTGATAATTCTGATAATTTTTCAGAAAGAGTTTTACTTACTGAATATGTAAATAAATTTATTAAACCAGAATTAAGTCAATATGAACCTGAAAAAGTACATTATTTTACATTAGATGATTTGGAAAAATCATTAAACTTTGCTTTAATTAGTGAAGGTTGGTTAAGAAATGAAAATGTATATGCTGATGCTATTACTTTAAAGGTAAAACTACATGAATTAGTAATAGGTCCTAATCGAAAATTCTTTGATTGTAAGGAGTTTGTTAGACTTGATCAATTTATTAGTAATTTAATTATTAAAGATGGCAAAAAGTATCAAATTGTAAATATTAATTTGGAAGATGTTGATGATTCTTTTGCTAAGAGTGTTGTTAAGATTATTACTAGATTACTATTTGATTTATCTAAAAAAATTGAAAGAGGTAGTATTCCATTTAATATTTTATTAGAAGAAGCTCACCGTTATGTACAAAGAGATCAAGATGAATTTTTATTTGGTTATAATATTTTTGATAGAGTAGCTAAAGAGGGTAGAAAATATGGTGTTATTATGTCTTTGATTAGTCAAAGACCAGTGGATTTATCAGAAACAGTTATTTCTCAGTGCTCTAATTTTATTATATTTAAGATGAGTCACCCTAGAGATATAGAATATATTACGAAAATGATACCAAATATCACAGAAGATACTATTGAAAAGCAGAAGTCTTTACAGGTAGGTAATTGTCTTGTGTTTGGTACAGGTTTTAAGATTCCTTTAATTGCTAAACTGGAATTTCCTAACCCTGCTCCTCAAAGTAGTAGTTGTGATGTTGTTAGTAAATGGAGTAACAACTAAGAAAAAAGCTAGCAAGTGCTAGTTTTTTCTTTCAATGTTTAGTATAATGGTAATAGTTTATAAGGAGGGATACTATGTTTGAATCACTTGGAGATAGACTTCAAAATGCTCTTCATAAAATTAAAGGTTATGGAAAAATTACAGAAGATAATATTTCTGATATGATGAGAGAAATTCGTCTTGCGTTATTAGAAGCAGATGTTAACTATCAGGTTGTGAAAGAATTTACAAATACAGTAAAGGAAAAAGCACTTGGTGAAGAAGTACAAAAGAGTATTAAGCCGGGAGATTTATTTGTTAAAATAGTAAAAGATGAATTAACAGAGTTGTTAGGTGGAGAGAGTGCTCCTCTTAATATGAGTGGAAATCCTGCAATATTAATGCTAGTTGGTTTACAAGGTTCAGGTAAAACAACTACGATTGGAAAACTTGCTAATTTTTTAAGAAAGAAACACAGTAAAAAGCCATTACTAGTTGCTTGTGATGTTTATCGTCCTGCCGCTATTGACCAGTTAAAGCAACTTGGAAAACAACTTGGTATTGAAGTATATGAAGAAGGAAAAAAAGATCCTGTTGAAATTAGTAAAAATGCAATTATCTATGCGAAAGAAAATAATTATGATTATGTATTAATTGATACAGCTGGTAGACTTCATATTGATGATGAGTTAATGTTAGAATTAAAAAATATCAATAAAGAAATCAAACCACAAGAAGTTTTATTAGTAATTGATTCTATGATGGGACAAGATGCTATTAATGTAATTCAAGGATTTAATGATAATTTAAAACTTACTGGTGTTATCTTAACAAAATTAGATGGTGATACTAGAGGTGGCGTTGCTTTATCTGTTAGACATTTAACGAATGTACCTATTAAGTTTATTGGTGTTAGCGAAAAGTTAGATGGACTTGAAGGATTTGACCCTGAGAGAATGGCTGGTAGAATTTTAGGTATGGGTGATATTGTTTCTCTTGTTGAAAAAGCAACCGAAGCAATTACGGAAGAAGAAGCTATGGATACTGCTAAAAAGATGCAGTCAGGAAAATTTGATTTAGATGACTTTTTAAAGCAGATGAAACAGATAAAAAAACTAGGACCTCTTGAAAACTTAATTAAGTTATTACCTGGTGCTAAGAAAATGGGACTTACTAATGTGAATATTGATCCTAAACAATTAGCTCATGTTGAAGCTATTATCTTATCTATGACTCCAAAAGAAAGAAAAAATCCTGATATTATTAAAGCAAGTCGTAAAACTAGAATTGCTAAGGGGTGTGGACTTTCAGTACAAGAAGTTAATAAACTTTTAATGCAGTTTGAACAAATGAAAAAAATGATGAAACAAATGTCTAATGGTAATTTTAAAATGCCATTTTAGGATGTGAATATTTTATGAAACAAATTTTTAATTTTAATATTAATCAAATTTTAGCTACTTATATGTATGCTAAAGTCAAATGCTTAGATTTATTATCTGTTGCTACAACTAGAGAAGAAATTCGATTTGTTGCAGATGAATTTGCTAAACATTTACAAAATCAAGAGATTCAGCCTAATTTTTTTAATGATTCTTATGAACTAGATAGTAATTATTATTATGAAACACAAAATCATTATATTATTCCAACAAATATTAATAATATTAATTACTTTGTTAGTTGTGTTCTAGCTATACTTGATATAAAGTCTTCTGAGGTTTTATGGGATAATGTTAATAATGTTTTTTTTTCTAGTGCTTTCATAAAATGGAAAAAGAAGCAAATAGAAAATGATATAGAAATCGTTAATGATTTAGAAAAAAAATATAATCAAGTTTTTGGCGATAATACTCCAATTCAAAAGAAATTAAATAATAATTAGTTAATTTCTTTTATTTTGGGCTAAGCAATTATAACACTATTTTTTTCTTTCATACTATAAGATAGATAGGAGGAAAAAACTATGTTTAGAAATTGTTGCTATGATAGACAAAATGATGTTAACAACACTTTTAATGCAGAAAACATGGACGTTGATATGAATATTGAAATGAATGCTAATCAAATGGGAGGTATGCAAGCACCAATGGCTGGTGGTATGCAAGCACCAATTATTGAACCAATGCAAGAAAGAGTAATTAATCGTACTATTGTGCATGAAGTTCCACACGTTTGTCCAATGAGAACAAAAATAGTTAATCATCATGTATTCAAACATACTTATCAACCATCTTATTCATGTTGTGAAGAAAATGTATGCAGCGAAGTTCAATGTGGTTCTTGTTGTAATTTCAGATAAAAAGTCGCAAGACTTTTTTTCTTTTGATAGTATATATTTGTTTTTTGATCATACAATATAAAATGATGTAAAGTTTTGTCTAATTTATGTAAATTACTTGTAGTCTTTGTAAATACGGTTTATTATAAAAATAGGGAAGGTGATACTGTGATTTATCCATCAATTGATAAAATTTTAAACATCATTGATTCTAAGTATGAACTTGTTCATATTATTAGTAAAAGAAGTAAACAAATGGCTGCTACAGGATACTATCAAATGCCAGAATATAAATATGTATCTAAGAAAAATCTTGGTAGAGCACTTGAAGAAATTGAAAATAATTTAATAATTGTGAAAAAAGATTAAGTTTTTAGTCTTTTTTTTCTGTATAATAATTTTAGAGGGTGTTTTTGTATGAAAATTATTAAATTTGTTAAGAAAAAAAATGGAATGTATTTATTAAAAATTGAAGATGGTAATGAGTATAAAGTGCATGAAGATTTAATATTAAAATATGGGTTACTTTTACATAAGGAACTAGATGATGATTTAGTTGAAAAAGTTTTAGAAGAAAATAAAGTCTATGAAGTTTATGAAGTTGCCCTTAAATATTTAAATGTTAGACTTAGAAGTAAAAATGAATTATATGCTTATTTAATAAAAAAGGGTTATAGTGAAGAAATAACTTTGAATGCTATTCAAAAATTAGAAATTCAGGGTTATCTAAATGATAAAGTTTATGCTACTTCGTTTGTCCATGACAAGATATTGATGAGCAGTTATGGACCTAATAAAATTCGTTCTGAATTAGAAAAAAATGGTATTGATAATGAAATTATTCTTTTAGCTTTAAATGATTACACAGAAGAACTTGAAAAAAATCGTATTCAAAAGATTATCGATAAACAAATTAAGCAAAATCATAATAAAGGTTCTATGTTATTAAAGAGAAAAATTCAAGCTTATTTATTAAATTTAGGTTATTCTAATACTTATATTAATCAAGCATTAAATGGAAAAAAATTAGTAGATGAAGATATTTCTAAACAAGAATATCAAAAACTATATAATAAACTAAGTAAAAAATATTCTGGTCGTGAATTAGAATATAAAATAAAGCAGAAAATGTATCAAAAAGGGTTTACTAGTTTTAATTATGATGAATAAAAAAAGACTTCATTTTGAAGTCTTTAACTATTTATTAGTATTTGAACTAGCTTGTTTTTTAGCATTTTTTAAATAAGTTTCATATTGGTCTTTTAATGTAGTATCTTCAATACTTACTTTATAGTCTTTTCTTAATTCTTCTAATCCTGTAATTTGAAGAGTAGAATCATCATTTAATTTATTTTTTGCAATTTCTTCAATGATGTCATCTTTTACTGTTTTTAATTCGGGTTTATCTTTTTGACCATCTTTATAAATAATGTGATATCCATAAGTTGTTTTTACTGGTGTAGTTGTGTATTTACCAACTTCAAGTTCTTTAGCAGCTTTTTCAAATTCTTCTACCATGTCACCATGTGCGAAATCAGCAAGTTTTCCACCTTTATCTTTTGTAGATTCATCAGTTGAGTATTCTTTTGCAAGTTTACTAAAATCTTCACCATTTTTAAGTTTACTAATTACTTCATTTGCTTTCTTTAAAGCTTCTTCATTAGCAGCTGTTTTTTCAGCATCTGTTGCATTACTTTTAACATCTGGAGCAATTAGAATATGTCTTGCTGAAATATCGCCAAAGATAGTTTCATCATAGAATTTTTGGATTTCTTCGTCAGTTACGATAGATTTGGCATAATCTTCAACAGCTAAATTTCTTTTGTACTGTAATTTTAAGTAATCTCTTAATTTATCCATAGTATCAATGCCCCAAGCACTATAAGTTTGTTGTAATAGAGTAGCTTCACTACCCTTACCATATTGTTTTACCATGGTTTCAATTTGACTTTCTACATCTTTTTTAATTTCATCTGTATCTTTATACTTTTTATTTAAAATTTCAGTATCCATTAAATCAAGTAATACACTTAATGCATATTTATCTTTCATTTTGTTATATAGAGTATCTACAGAAATTTTGTTATCGCCAATTGTTACTACAGCATCTTGACCATTCTCTAATTTTGGAACTTTTCCACAACCTGTTGCAAATAATAATATTGCTGCCATTGTTCCAACTACTTTTATTGTATTCTTTTTCATTTTGTTTTCCTCCTAGTACATGTATTATCATAGCAAAATTTCTATTAAAAGACAATAATTTATAAAAATTTCATAAATGTCTTGAACCTTTTTAGAGAAAATCCATATTATACAGTGAGTAATCAAAAAAAGGAGGAATTTAATTATGGGTAATTACGTATCAAGTTCCGCTATCGTATTAGTATTATTTATTTTATTAGTAATTATTCTTGGTGCATGGATCTAATTTAAAAGGAGGTTTCTAAGATGTCTTGTAATCATGAACAAACAACAACTTGCCCTCAATCATCTGGAACAGGTTTTGTAATCATTATCGTTTTATACATTCTACTTGCTATTATATTAGGCGCTTGGGTTGGTTGTTAACTAAAAGGAGAAAATTTTTCTTCTTTTTGTTTGTAAAAAATGCTATACTAATGTTAGTAAAATAGGAGGAAGCAAAATGGTAAAAAAGTATAGTTTAGATAATAAAAAATTTCTAATTTTTGTTTCTTTAATGTTTCTTGTTGTTTTTATAGTGGTATCAGGAGCAAGTTATGCCTTCTTTACTACTTCTGTTAAAGGAAAGGAATTCGCAATTTATACAGGAAATTTAAAAGTAGATTATAGTAAAAAGACAGATACTATTTCTATTGATAATCTTTATCCTATGAAAGATACAGAAGGATTAAAACAAATGTCTCATGAATTTACAGTAACGAATAAGGGTAATATTGATGCTAGATACCAAGTAAGATTAGAGTTAGATGATACAAAATCTGATATGGTAGATATTCGTTATATTAAAATGAGTTATCAAGTAAATGGGGGAGATTATTCAGAACCTGTTTTATTAAGTGATTTAAATAGTAGTTTAGTTTTTACTAAGAATATCGTAGTTAAACCTAATGAGAGTAATACTTATGGAATTAAATTATGGATTGATTTAAGTGCAAGCAATGACATTCAAGGAAAAGAGTTTAAAGCAAGAGTAGTAGTAGATAGTATTCAAAATGTAGATGATAGTTATCAAGTAGATACGATTCCTATTATTTATCTAAATAAAGATAATAATGGAAATCAAGATATTCATTTAAAAGTAGGAGAAACTTATCAAGAGTTAGGTGTAGAAAAAGTAGAAGATGATCAAGATATATTTACTAGTAAAGATGTAGTAATTAGTTATGAATATTATGATGGAACTAATATCAATACAGTAGCTAATATAGATACTAGTAAAGTAGGAATATATTATGTAAATTATAGTGTTACAGATAGAAGTAATCAAGTAGGAAAGAAAACAAGAGTAGTAACTATAAATAATAGTAGTAATGTACCTAAAATTACTTTAAATGGAGATAGTAATATTAGTTTAGGAGAAAGTGATTATTATCAAGAAAGTGGAGTAACTGTAGAAGACAATAATCAGGTAATTACGATAGGAGAAGTAAAGACAAGTAGTGTAGGAAGTTATACGGTTCGTTATATCGTAATTGATAGTAATGGTAATTTAAATAGTGTAGTAAGAACTGTAGTAGTAAATAGTAGATATAAAGAAAGTATATTAAATGGAACAGATCCAGTTTTAGCAAGTAATTTAGTACCAGTCGTAATATCAGATAGTGGAGTAGTAACAAAAGCATCAACTGCTTCTAGTTGGTATAATTATGAGAATAAAATTTGGGCAAATAGCGTTATTTTAAAAGATGAGAGTGTAGCTTATAAAAATGGAGAAACTATACCAGAATCAAATATTGAGTCATACTTTGTATGGATACCAAAATATAGTTATCAAATATGGGATTTAGGAAATTATTCTAATTTAACTACTATTTCAGATAAGACACAAGAAATTAAGATTAAGTTTGGAATTGATAATACAAGTGATAGTATAAGTGGAGAATGTACAACACCTTTTGAAAATAATCAAGGTATAGCAGGCTCTAGTGGAAACTGTAAAGTGGGGGATTACATGACGCATCCAGCTTTCTTAGCCTTTGATACCAATGGATTATGGGTAGGAAAGTTTGAAACCGGTTATGATGGCGCAACCACAACAGAAGCAGCTCAAGTAAATAGTGTAGATACAAATAAAATTATAATAAAGCCTAATGCCTATAGTTGGAGAAATATTACGGCTGGAAATATGTTTAAAAATAGTTATGACTACAAACGTGATTTAGATAGTCATATGATGAAAAATACAGAATGGGGAAGTGTAGCTTACTTACAACATTCTAAATATGGAAGCATGGCGAGTGTTAGAATTAATAATAATAGTAGTTACATAACAGGCTATGCTGCAACAGTTGAGCCGACTTTAGGCTATAATAATGGAACAAGTATAGAAGAAAATAGAGTAGAATCAACTGATTTAGGAAAAGATGGAACTTATACAGTTAATTATTTAAATCAAAATTCAGTAATAGCCTCTACTACCAATAATTATAGTGGTATTTATGATACATCAGGTGGAGCATGGGAATATGTGATGGGTTATACAACAGGAGCAACAACAGTAGGAGGAACAAGCAATATCACTAGTTTATATTCTAATTTCTTTAGTGGTAACTTTTATTTAAAGTATTGGGATAAATATACATCTACTGCTATTACAAATTATAATAATAGAATCTTAGGAGATGCAACAGGAGAGATGGGATCATTTGGAAGTGAAAAGGATCCAGATGGAGCTACAAGATATAAATCTAGTTGGTACAAAGATCACACTGCCTTTGTTCATTTTTCTAGTCCTTGGTTCGAACGTGGTGGACGTTGGAGTTATGGTACTACTTCTGGCGTCTTTGCATTCAGCTGCAACACTGGTGACGCAAATAATAATGTTTCCTACCATATCGTCCTAGCTCCATAAAGTTTTAAAAAAATAGTATTTCTGTAAGTAAATTACTGACTTTTATAAATAATATATATTGTAGTGCAGTAAGATTGACTATTAAGTTTCAGTATGCTATAGTAGCATTTATCATTTTTGCTGTAATTACATAATATTTCTAATTCGTTAATATTGGAGATGAAAATAGCGATTCTATTCAAGTTATACTGAAAAAAAGATCTTACTTAATTATAGATGATGACAGGGTTTCTTGATAGAAGAAAATGCCTATTATTCTGGATTAAAATTAACTACTTGCAATAGTATTTTGGAAAATTTAGTTAGAAAAGAAATTAAAAATTGGTAAGAGGTGTAAATATGAAAAATGAAATGTGGTTAATTTGGAAACATCCAGAATCTAGAAGAAGATATAAAATTGGTACTTTAAATTTTGAAAACGATATTTATACTTTTAAGTATGTTAATCCAGAATTGAATGATGCAATTCTAGTTGGATTTAAATTTTTTCCTGGATTTGAGAATATAAATGAAACATATAGCAGTTATGAATTATTTGCTAATATTGAAACTAGGCTTCCAAATGTTAATAGACCTGATTATTTAGAAATTTTAAATCACTATGGATTAGAAAAAAATTCAACTAAGTTTCAAATTTTAAAAGCTACTAAATGAAGATTAATTACTGATAATTATGAATTTGTTTCTAGTTTTGATTCTAATTTAGTAGAATTTGATGTTGCTGGTACTAGACATAGCTCTGATATTAATGAAATTTTACATATGATTCATATTAACGATAAGTTAGAACTAGAATTGGAGCCTAATAATCTTTATGATAAATATGCAATTAAAGTTATTATTTATAAATCTGGTAAAAAATATCATTTAGGTTATGTACCAAGATATTATTCTTTAGAATTAACTAGTTTATTGAAGAAAAATATTAAGTATTCTGCTATTATTGAATCTCTTAATTTTGATAGTGAGATTACTGATGAAGCAATTAGTGCATCTGTTAGATTAATTTTTGATAATTAATTTAGAAACTTTGAATGGTTTCTTTTTCTTTCTTATATAAAAATGATATACTTTAAGTGTTGTTGAGGTGACTTATGAAAAAAGAATTATTGTCTCCAGCTGGAGATTTTGAAACTTTAAAACAGGCAATTCATAATGGGTGTGATGCAGTTTACTTAGGTGGTAAAAGATTTGGTGCTAGAAAATTTGCTTCTAATTTTGATGATATAGAAATGGTAAAGGCAATTAAATACTGTCATTTATATGGTGTAAAAATTTATGTAACAGTGAATACCATTATTTATGAAAATGAAGTAAAAGATTGCTTAGATTATCTTACTTTTTTACATAAAAATGGAGTAGATGCCGTTATTATGCAAGATATGGGTATGATTACTCTTACTAGAAAAGTTTTACCTAATCTTGATATTCATGTATCAACACAAGCGCATACTCATAATAATAACCAGATTAAATTATTAGAAAATCTTGGTGTTACTAGAGTGGTAGTAGCTAGGGAAATGAGTTTAGATGAGATTAAAAAACTAGATACTTCTTTAGAAATAGAAGCATTTATTCATGGTGCTTTATGTGTATGTTATTCTGGAGAATGTTTATTTAGTAAACTATTATTAAATCGTAGTGGTAATCGTGGAGAATGTGCTGGTATTTGTAGGCTTCCTTTTACTCTTACCGAAGATAGTAAGAAAGTTGATACAGAGGGTAAATATTTATTAAGTCCAAGAGAATTAAATACTACTAGTCATATCAAAGAATTATTAGAAAGTAATATTACTTCTTTTAAGATAGAAGGTAGAATGAAAAGTCCTACTACGATTGGTTTTATTACGAGGCTTTATCGTATGTTAATAGATCATTATCAAAGAGGGGAAGATATAACATTAACAGAAGAAGAACAGGAAAAATTAATGTTATTATTTAATCGTGGTTTTACAGAAGGGTATTTATTTAATAAGAATGGTAAAGATCTTATGAATATAACTTCTCCTAATCATATAGGAATTCCTATTGGTAAAGTGGTAGATATAAATAAAAAACGAATTCGTATTCAACTTTTTAAAGAATTATCTCAAGGAGATGGTATTCGTTTTCAAAAAGAAGAAAAGGGTATGATCGTTAATTTCATTTATGATAAGAATGATAAATTAATTTCTAAAGGAAATATAGGTGATACCATAGAAATTGATAATAAACTTGCTATTACTTTAAAAGATACTGTTTTAAAGACAGTAGATACCAAGTTATTAAAAAAGTTAGAAAATTATCAAGAAAAGAAAATTCCTATTTCGATTAAAGCTTCGGCATCTTTAGGAAGTGATTTCTATTTAGAAATATCTGATTTTATTCATACCGTTAAATTATCTAGTAATATTATCTTGGAAGCTACAGGTAGTGGTACTAGTAAAGAAAGAATATTAGAACAGTTAACTAAATTAGGAGACACTCCTTTTGTGGTAGAAAAGTGTGATATAGATATTTCTTCTTCTATTTTTGTACCGATTTCTAAACTTAATGAGCTTAGAAGAGAGGCTATTTCTAAATTAATAGAAATAAGAGAAAATACGAAAAAAGAAGTAGTAGTAGGGAAAACTTTTTCTTTAGAAAAAGAAGTAACCGATGAAAAAATTCAATTTATGACTCTTGTTAGAACAGAAGAACAGTTAATAGCTTGCATTCCTTTTAGTGATACTATTTATGTTACTGATAAAAAATTATATGAAAAATATAAAGATAGGGGAAATGTTTATTTACGATTAGATAGAGTAATGAACTGTTTTCCAGTGTATCAACATGAAAAATTATTAATTGGGGAAATGGGCTCTATTCAGTATCAGTCTAATAACATGATTCATAGTGATTATTATTTGAATGTAGTTAATTCTTATCATGTTTCTTATTTACGAAAACTTGGTGTTTCTAGTATTACTTTATCTATTGAAAATACTTATGATGATATTAAAAGATTAATAGATAATGCTGGAAATAAAGGAATACAAGTTTTGGTTTATGGAAGACTAGAAGCGATGATTATGAAATATTGTCCATTAAAGATGCTTGTTAATAAAGATAAATCTGTATGTAATGTTTGTAGAAATGGTAAAAAGTATGAATTAGTAGATAGAAATCAAGCACATTATCCTTTGGTACAAGAAAAAGAGCTTACTCATATTTTTTATCACCAGGTTTACTCTTTAGAAAGTAGCTTACTAGAACTAAAAAAGATGGGAATAAAAGAGTATCGTTTTGAATTTTTTGACGAAAATGGTAGTCAGGTAGAGGACATTTTGAAAAAGTGGAAATCTTTACTTTCGTAAATAGGTAAATTATGCTAAAATGTTATTAAGGATTGGTGATATTATGAATAAGAAAAGTAGTAATGATAAAATTCCTGTAGTAAATTATTTTAAGTTAGCAGTTGTGATTATTATTACGGTGTTACTTACTTTTTTACTTAGAAATTGGTATATCAGTGGTCGTAATTATGAACTTAATATTCCTATTATTACGGAAACACTTATTAATCAAATTAATACTGATGAAGTTTATAATTATGTAAGAGAAAATGAAAATGCTATTCTTTATGTTGGAGTAGTTAGTGATGAAAATTGCCGTAACTTTGAAAAAGAATTTAATAGTGTGATTCAAAAAAGAGGATTAGAAGATATCATTACTTATTTAAATATTACGAAAGCAAATAATAAAAAGAAATTTATTAGTGAGTTTAATAAATTTTATGATACTAAATTATTAGGATATCCAAGTATTATTATTTTTGAGGAGGGAAAGGTAAAAGCAATTCTTACTGTTAAGACAGGTAAAAGTCTTTCTATTGATGATGTAGAAAAGTTCTTAGATAGTAATAAAGTTGTTTCTACGAGTTTATGATAAATATCGTTTTATTTGAACCTGAGATTCCTCAGAATACAGGTAATGTTATGAGAACTTGTGTAGCTACTGGTAGTAAGTTACATCTTATTAAACCTTTAGGTTTTGTGTTAGATGATGCCCATTTAAAAAGAAGTGGCGTGAATTATATTGATAAATTAGAGTATGAAGTATATGAAAACTTTGATGATTTTAAAAGTAAAAATACAGGAGATTTTTATTACTTTACAAGGTATGGTCATAAACCTCATACTAGCTTTGATTATTCTGATAGTAGTAGAAATATTTATTTGATTTTTGGTAAAGAGTCTACTGGTATTCCTAAGAGTATTTTAAAAGATGATTTAGAGCATTGTATGAGAATACCAATGACAGCTAATGTTAGAGCTTTAAATTTATCTAATTGTGTCGCTATTTGTACATATGAAGTATTAAGGCAACAGAATTATAATGATTTATTAAGAGATGAACCTATGGACGAGATGCATAAGGGAAATGATTTCTTGGAAAGAGAAGATTAAATTTTTAAAAATTTACTTATTTTATGGATTTAGTTTAAATATGGGACTGATTTTAAAAATTCTATTAGGGAAAATTTAAAATTGGTCTTTTTTAGTGTCTGAATTTTTAATTTTGGGCATTTTACTTACTAGTTTTATTTTGATATAGTGCTAGTAGTTGCAACGAAAAGGAGGAATATGAAGAGTAAATTATTAGATGAATTAATTAGAACAAGAACGGTAATACCAGCTATTAGTGATACGATTTTTAAAAGATTAATGATGGAACATTTAGATTATTTAGGTTATATTCTTGAAAATATTATGCCTTTAACTCAGGAGGAAGTAATGAAAGGTGAATTTCTTATGAATGAGCTTCCTTCTAATCATTTACATAGTAAGAGTAATCAATTAGATTTGGTTTTGAAAGTAAGGAATTATATTATTAATATTGAAGCTAATAAGAGTATTAATTTGCCATTATTAAATCGAAATAGGGCCCATTTTGCTGGTATTATATTTAAAAACTATTCTGATAAAGTTAGTGATATGGAGTATTTACATTATCAGATTAATTTTAATGGTAAAAATTATTTGAAAAATGAAGAAGTTATTGACTTGAAATATTATGATAAATATTTGAATGTTGGAGAAAAAAATTTCAGAAAAATTCATTTAAATCTAGAAAAAGTTAACTATAAGTATTATAATAAAGAAAAGATAAATAGATTTGAGAAGGCTCTACTTCTTTTGAAACTTACAAAAGAAGATGAAATTTTAGAGTTAGTGAAAGGAGATAATTTATTGGAAAATGTAGCAAAAGATATTATTAGTTATTCTAGGGCTAGAGAAATTGTTGATGCATATGAAAATGAAATGATAGAGGAGAATTATCGAAGACAATCTATAGAGTATGCTACTAAACAGGCTGTTAAAAGAGGTACCAAGAATGGTATCAAAAAAGGTATCAAAGAAGGCATCAAAGAAGGCATTAAAAAAGGTGTTTATCAAAATAAAAAGGATACGGCTTTATCTATGTTAAAAGATAAAATTCCTATTTTTCAAATAGCTAAGTATACTAATTTATCAGTTGATGAGATTAAAAAGTTAAGATAAAAAAGGTTACTATAAAAGGTAACTTTTTTTGGCTTTAAATGCTTGTTTAATATGAAAAAAAATTATATAATTGGTTTATAGAATACGATAGGAGATGAGCCTTATGTCAAAGAAAAAAGTTATTATAGTTGGTAGTATATTATTAGTTGCTGTTATAGTAGCTTTATCTACTAGTTATGCTATGTTTCGTTTTAATGTTACGAAAAATACTAATTTTAAACTAGCTTTAGGTACTTTAGAATTAACAATTAAAGATACTACTACGGAAGATAAATTTATATTAAAGAATACTGTACCAACTAAAGATGATGTTGCTTTAGGAGAAGATGGGTATAAGTTTACTTTAACGAATACTGGTACTATTGATAGTTATTATAGTATTTATTTAGATGATATTTTATTAAGTGATGCTGGTGAAAGATTAGATAATAGTTATATTCGTTTTAACTTATTAAATGAATCTAATAATCAGTCTAATACTAGTAGTTTAAGTAGTTATTCTAATGATAATAGATTAATCACGAATGGTTTTTTAAAAAAGGGAGAAAGTGTTACTTATATCTTAAGAATGTGGGTAAAATATGAAGCTGGTAATGAAGCACAAAATAAGTATTTTGCTACCCAAATTAGAGTTGTTGGAACACAAGCTAATGCAGTTGGTTATCAAGAAGAAATTTTAAATGGAAGTTATCCAGTCTTAAAAGATAATTTGGTACCAGTCGTAATATCAGATACAGGAGTAGTAACAAAAGCAGATATTATTAAAGAATGGTATAGTTATGAAAAGAAGAATTGGGCAAATAGCGTTATTTTAAAAGATGAAAGTGTAGTTTATAAAAATGGAGAAACTATACCCGAATCAAATATTGAGTCATACTTTGTATGGATACCAAAGTATAGTTATCAATTATGGGATTTAGGAAATTATTCTGGTTTAACTTCTATTTCTGATAAAACACAGGAAATTAAGATTAAATTTGGAACTAGTAATACAAGTGATAATGTAACAGGAGAATGTACTACACCTATGAAAGATAATCAGGGTATTGCTGGTACCAGTGGTAACTGTAAAGTAGGAGATTATATGACACACCCAGCTTTCTTAGCCTTTGATACAACAGGATTATGGGTAGGAAAGTTTGAAACAGGATATGACGGAGCAACATCAACAGCTGCAGCTCAAGTTAACAGTGTTGATACCAGTAAAATCATAATAAAACCCAATGTCTATAGTTGGAGAAATATTACAGTAGGAAATATGTTTAAAAATAGTTATGATTATCAAAGAAATTTAGATAGTCATATGATGAAGAATACAGAATGGGGAAGTGTAGCTTACTTACAACATTCAACTTATGGAAGTCAGGCGAGTGTAAGAATTAATAATAATAAAGTCTACATTACAGGTTATGCTGCAACAGAAGAACCTACTTTAGGCTATAGTTCTACTAGTGTTGATGGTAATAGATATGAATCTACCAATTTAGGAACAGATGGTACTCATACTTTAAATTATTTAAATCCAAATTCAGTAGTAGCGTCAACAACGAATAATTATAGTGGTATTTATGATATGAGTGGTGGTGCTTGGAATTATGTAATGGGATATACAACAGGAGCAACAACCGTAGGAGGATCTAGTGATATTACTAGTTTATATTCTAATTTCTTTAGTGATACTTCTTATTCAAAATATTGGGATAAGTACACTTCAACTACATATACAAATTATAATAATCGAATCTTAGGAGATGCAACCGGAGAAATGGGACCATTTGGAAGTGAAAAAGATCCAGATAATAATACTAGAATTAAATCTAGTTGGTATAAAAATTTCGTCTACTTTGCTAATTCTTCTAAACCTTGGTTTGAACGTGGTGGTGATTGGAATGATGGTACTGCTGCTGGTGTCTTTTCATTCAATAGGGATTCTGGTGGAGCTAGCGCTTACATATCCTACCGTGTTGTTTTAGCTCCAACCAAATAAAAAGGGTATCCAAATAAATGGATACCCTTTTTTTATTCATTAGTACTATCTATTTTATCATTGTTTGTTTTTGTACATTTGATTTCTATTTGCATACGACCTTTGTGATCATCTATTGTTTCTGTTCTTACTTTTAGCAGTACACGATAATCATCTTCATAGTCTTTATCTGCTGATAATTCATATAATCTATTTCTTATTTCTAACATGTTTTTACTATATGTGTAGTCATCAGTTTCATCTTTTGTATTTGCCCATATAGCTATAATATCTTTTATTTTTTGTCTGGCTATTTTTTCTTCCATATATATTCCTCCATTTTATTATTACTTATTATATTTATGATTTTATTATCTTTATTGTTTATAATTTTCTTTAATTCATCAATAATATCTAAATTTATATTATCAGTTGTAATGGCTTATGTAGCTTTTAAACCAAATGATGTAAAAAAAATATTTAAACAGATTATAATTTTTTATTTAACATCATTTGTATTTGGTGGAGTAGCATTAAATTTAATATATTTTTTAAGACCAGAAAATATAAATATAAAAAATGGATTATTTACTGGTGAATATGCATTAAAAGTAATAATGTTAGGTGCGATTATGGCATTTATAATAATAAAAATATCAATTAAAATAATAAAAACAAAATTTAATACAAAAAATATGTATTGTGATATAAATTTGAAAATAAATGAAAAACAAATAGCAACAAAAGCAATGATAGATACAGGAAATCTTGTAAAAGAGCCAATTACTAATACACCAGTTGTGATAGTGGAAGAGTCATTACTAGAAGGAATTATTCCAAAGGAAATATTAAAAAACTTAGAAAATATTTTATGTGGAAATTTAGAAAATTTACCACAAGATATACAAGACAAATATCTTCCAAAATTGAGGTGTATACCATTTTCATCATTAGGAAAAGAAAATGGAATGTTAGTTGGAATAAAGATATCTGAGATTGTAGTAAAAAGCGAAGATGAGGAGAAAAAAACTCCTAATATTATAATTGGTATATATGGAAGA
>OGPT01001579.1_pt1 | contig 20413 bp, 8 predicted proteins | sample 1552951 | NCBI WGS metagenome assembly OGPT01 (sample SAMEA2580224, study PRJEB22360) | human gut metagenome | biome: human gut; feature: human-associated habitat; material: faeces | place: Denmark | collected 2008/2010
ATTTTCTCCCAACAAAGACGAAATTCCAATAAGAAATAAAGAGCCGGATGGCTATTGACCAGGATAAGCAATCTGCAAACTGCAGGATTTGATATCTTAGTCGATAACCTTCCGGCTCTTCTTCTTATTTTTAAATTTGCATTGTTGAGTGAATATCCTGCTTGCCGCGTCCGCTCTGCCACATAGAAGTTTTCTGCTTTCCAAGCGTATCCCCCCCAACAACTACAAATTTTATACTTATTTCATACAAACTTTAAATTCTTTTAATTGATTTTTTTCTTACACTATCTTATACTCATCTCACATCAAAATCTCAGACAGATCCAATTCCCATTTTCTACGTCTGATGTCCAGTATGGAGAGCATTTCATATTTCAAGACCATTTCGGTCAGAGATTTTCATTTTGATGATAACGATTATATTTTTATTAAGGAGGACTTGCCTATGGGACAAGCAGATGTAAATGTTAATCTTTGGCTTAAGGATACGAAACGGTTCGCAGACCTGTTCAACGCCATTTTATTTCATGGAGAAACCGTGATCCTGCCGGAGAACCTTCACCCCAGCCCGGAGACAACCGCAGTCAGTCTTCAGGACGCTCAGGGGAAAAATGTTGTAAAAAAGCAATACCGTGATATCATCATGAACTGGCAGGATCAGGCTGTGCTGATGCTGCTGGCGGTGGAATCACAGACTGCCATTCATTACGCTGCACCGTTGAAAGTAATGCTCTATGACAGCATGGAATACGCAGAACAGGTGCGGGTCAAATGGAAAGAACGTCCGCCCCGTCTTTCTTCGGCTGAATTTCTTTCCCGGTTTCAAAAGAATGATAAACTCATCCCGGTGATTACTTTGATCTTCTATTATGGGACAGAGGAATGGGATGGACCTTTGGAACTGCATCAGATGTTCGATCTTGGTACAGAAAAGAACCATGCGGAACTGATGAAAAAGTATCTTCCCAATTATCACATTAACCTCGTCGATGTCAGAAGACTGAAAAATTTAGAATCTTTTCAAAGTGATTTACAAATCATCTTCGGTATGCTACAATGTAGTCAGGATAAATACGCATTGCGTACATATGTGGCAAATCATAAAGACTATTTCCAAAAGCTGGATCTGGAGACTTATCATGCACTTGGAGCATTCTTAAATTCCCGGCAGCTTATGGAGATAAACGTAGAGAAGGAAGAAAAGGAGGAACTGGATATGTGTAAAGCACTGGAAGATATTTATAATGATGGCGTTCAGGATGGTATGGAACAGGGCAGACGATCAGGTATTGCCGAAGGAGAAGCTCATGGAAAAGAACTTGGCATAGCCTCCCAGAAAAAGGAGGTGGCCCTACAGATGCAAAAGCTTGGTTATCCTTTGGATGCCATTGCAGCGGTACTGATGGAGTCTCTGGATAGCGTCCATAAAATTCTTGCTGTAGTTGGGTAAATTTGTGGTTGTTGGGGTGATACGCTATAAAGCATTAGATAACTTCTTTATGGCGAAGCGGACGCAGAAAGCAGAGATATTCACTTAACAATACAAGATTTAAAAGATAAAAAGAGCCGGATGGCTATTGGCTAAGATATTCGATCGTAAATGATGTCGGGGGCTTTTGACCCCGACATCTTTAATATTTGACTAATCATTCATCTTAGTTGATAGCCTTCCGGCTTTTTACTTCTTACTTAAATTTCGTGTTTGTTGAGAGAAAATGTCCCGGCACGAGAACTGTTTTCTGACTTGAAATGCCTAATATCCGCCTTTGCTGTTGCGTGAGCAGTGCATTGACAGGGAGCGTTCCGAAGACACTTTGCCCAACTTGTTAAGGAACGTAAACAGGAGTGCCTCTGCACGAGTGTTTCCACGTTCCTGTTACAAGTTGTCAACGGGCTGAGGTAAAGCGGGTCCTGCACTGCGATGCAACAACAAGGGCGGATATGGACGCTCTTCTGTCAAAAAGCCTTCCTGCCGCCGAATCATTTTCACTCTCAACAACTACAAATTTCTACTTTGTCGCTCTATAATAGTTAATCAGACATCCATCCAGTATGATCTGGCGTTCAGCATCTGTCAGATCTCCGAGCTTCAGGTCGATCTCTTTTAACTCATCCCCGACAACATATGCTTTCACAACCGCAGCCTTTTCTTCTACTGCTTTTCTCACATCCGGAACAAAGATATAATCTCCATTTTTAAATGGAAGTGATTCATGGTCTGTATCAGTCAGGAACGGGAGCATACCCCAGTTGATGAGGTTGGAACGATAACGCTTTGTTGCATATTCATTCGCGATATTTGCCCAGCCGCCGAGTACCTTCTGACATGATGCAGCCTGCTCACGTGCAGATCCGTCTCCCGGCTTCACTGCAAAGATTGTACTTCCTACTCCAAGGTTGCCTTTGCCAACTTCCGGGTATGTCTCATGGATCTTGTCCATAACCGGTTTCAGCTCTTCCAGTGCTTCTACCGGACACTCATCGGCCTCAATCGCCTTCTGTGCTTTCTGTACTTCTTTTGCCCGTCCTACATATGCCGGATCTTTTCTTGACAGAGCAAACTCTGCAAGTCCCAGCGGATTGGAACGGTAAGAAGATGTCTCTCCTGACGGAATCAGCTCATCTGTTGTCGTAACCGGGTCGTGGATCTCAGATACAACCTTTACAAGCAGATTCTGCGGAAGTGCTGACATTGCCGGCCAGTCTTTGATATTCGGACCAAACTTGATCTCTACGGACGGATCAGCAACACCCTTGCTGTCGAAAACTCTGTTCGCATAAATATTTTTATCGAAATGATACTTCTGTCCCTTATATTCCACATCCAGTGCAGTTGCAGGTGTAAGGAATCCCTTATTTGCAGCAGTTGCAGCAATAGAACGTGCATCCATCAGTGCGACGGAAGAGATCTGTCCGCTCTGCAGCTTACTTCCCTCTCTGTTCGGGAAGTTTCTCGTTGTATGACGGATAGAAAATGCGTTGTTCGCCGGTGTATCTCCTGCTCCGAAACATGGACCACAGAATGCAGTTTTTACAACAGTTCCTGCTTCCATCAGATCAGCGATCGCACCATTTTTCACCAGTTCCATATAAATCGGAGTACTTGCCGGATAAACGCTGAATGTAAATTCATCTGCTCCGATATTCTTTCCTTTAATGATGTCTGCTGCCGCACAGATATTTTCAAATCCGCCACCGGCACAGCCTGCAATGATACCCTGTTCTACATAGAACTTGCCATTTTTAATCTTATCCTGCAGTGAATAATCTACTGCTCCGTCCAGACTTACAAGGGCTTTCTGCTCTACATCATGAAGAATGTCTGCAAGATTTGCATTCAGTTCATCAATCGTATATACATTGCTTGGATGGAACGGCATCGCAATCATCGGCTTGATCTCGCTTAAGTTCACATATACCAGTCCATCATAGTAAGCAACTGCTCCCGGATTCAGCTCTTTATAGTCTTCACTTCTTCCATGGATGTCATAGAACTCCCGGATCTTTTCATCTGTTCTCCAGATAGAAGACAGACAGGTTGTCTCTGTCGTCATTACATCAATACCGATACGGAAATCAGCACTTAAATTGCTGACACCAGGTCCTACAAATTCCATAACTTTATTATTTACATAACCATTCTTGAAGGTCGCCCCGATGATTGCCAGTGCAACGTCCTGCGGTCCGACACCCTTTGCCGGCTCACCGTCTAAATAGATCGCGATCACGCCCGGCATCTTGATATCATACGTCTTGTTCAGAAGCTGCTTTACAAGCTCCGGTCCGCCTTCGCCCATTGCCATCGTTCCAAGTGCACCATAACGGGTATGACTGTCAGAACCCAAAATCATCTTTCCTCCGCCTGCAAGCATCTCACGGGCAAACTGATGGATGACTGCCTGATGAGGCGGAACATAGACGCCGCCATACTTTTTCGCACATGTCAGTCCAAACATATGGTCATCTTCATTGATCGTACCACCTACAGCACAAAGACTATTATGACAGTTCGTCAATACATATGGCATCGGGAATTTTTCAAGTCCTGATGCACGGGCTGTCTGGATAATTCCTACAAACGTAATATCATGGGATGTCAGCTTATCAAATCTGATCTGAAGTCTCTCCATATCAGATGAAGTATTATGCTCTTTCAGGATTCCATACGCCATAGTATTTTTCGCGGCTTCCTCTTTTGTAAGAGGAGTCTGTACATTTCCTGCGTCTTCCACTATCTCGGTGCCATTCAACAGATACACACCGTTATCGTACAATTTTATCATGTAACGACCTCCTTTTAATTTTAAACTCATTCCATAGTATCATATTTTCCGGCTTTGGTAAATGAAGAATGTATTTTACAATTTACATGATGCCAGGGTCAAAAGGTCTAAGCCCACATGAGCTTGCTCATAGGTGGGTGAAAGACCTTAGGATCTACCCCGATATCTTTACATTTTCCCTTTACAGAGGAGGTATCCTTCCAAACGGCGTTGCATTCTTTTCATGTCGATAAGCCAACGGATATTTCTTTGCATACTGTATAAATCCTCTTCCATATTCATCATCTCTCAGCCTTGTAACGATTTCCTGACGCTTCGCATAAGAAATTTCATTCAGATACAACAGATATTGGATCTCTGCCCATTTTGCCATACCCTCATAGATCTCCAGCCTGTACTGCTTTCCATATTTACTGAGGATCATTTTTTCATCCCAGTTCTGGTATTGCCAGATATGCGTCAGTTCATGTGCGATCGTTGCCATTGCTGCAAGTTTCGGAGACCCATTTTCTATATACAGGCTATATCCTGATGAATCTTTCTGTGCGAATCCAAGTACACGTCCATCAAATCCCGGAGTTGCCACAAATTCATCCCCGAAATGTTTTGCGATCGTCTTGGCATCTGTCATTCTTACCTTAATTGCCACATTGAGCTTGATTCCAAAAAAGATCTCCATATTCCGGACAACCATTTTATAAACTTCTTTAAACTCTTCGCCAGTCCTAAGTGCAGTTGAAGAGCAATGATTGCAACGTTCTCTTCCGTCTTTCAGAAGTTCATATTCTCCTCCGGCAAGCTCTACACCACAGAAATCGCAAAAATGACTTCCCTCTTTATGTGGATCATATTTTGCGTTATCAGCTTCTGCTGCCTTCACGCCATCACGAACCTGCTGCAATGGATTTCGATCATAACCATATTTAGTAAGATACTTGATCGTTCCCCCAAAATCAAAGTATGGATCGATTTCTTCATAGCCATACTTCAGGAAACAACTTTTCTGATATTCCGTCTTTTTTGTCATCTTTTGTTCCACAAGCTGCTCATCTTCACCTTCAATATCCATTTCTGCTTCTGCTGAATACATCACATTTTTCATGACATTTTCAGTTCCGGTTTCTGTGTCTCTTTCATCTGTGGAAGTGGTTTCCTCTGTTGGACTATCTTCTGAAATTCCTTCTTCTGGTGTTTCTTCTATTGGTGTTTCTTCTGTTGGTGTTTCTTCTGTCGGTGTTTCTTCTGTTGGTGTTTCTTCTGTTGGTGTTTCTTCCACCGGCTCATCTTTCGGCTTCTTTTTAAATCCCGCAGTGATCTTTTCCCAGAATTTCCTTAATTTTCTCTTTATTTTTCCGAGGAATCTCTTGTTCTCTTTCTCGGCTTTCTCCCTGGCTTTCTTCGCAGCTTCCTCTTCTTTTCCGGCTTCCGGCGTAAACGGAGTCTCATAGTCCTCCGGTTTGCTTTCTTTTTCCGGATTTTCAGCCATTTTCTGCTCATGCCACATCAGTACTTCTGTTATGATTTCAAAATACCGCTTTAAATTTCGTTCAACAGATGCGATCAGACCCAGATCGATCTCACTGTCTTCTACTATATAAATTGCACTTCCGTCTACTTTTCCTGATAGTGTATACATTACACCTTTTAACTTTTCCGGTGCATGATTCGTATCAACCAAGGTTACCGCACAAATATATGGGTAAGCATCTGGATATATCGTGCGGAAGATTTCATTCAGAAGAAGGCAAAGTGTATATCTCACCCGCTCCGAAACATCCGGCAAATTCAATTTCATAACCAGTTTATTCCTATAGGAACGAACCGGTATTCCGCTGACACGAACTTCTTTTGCCGCGTTCAGATTCTCATAAGATGTCATTTCCAGGTATCCTGCTGTCTCAATATCTATCTCACAATAGCCTTTATAGATTGAGATTCCCTCAACGGATTTCTGTCCACCGATATTCTCATCATCTTTCCAGTCATTGATCCTGATATGACGCAACTGCCTGTAGTAGACACGATCCGTGATATGATCTGCTGCTCTTCGTACCACGACCCCATTTTGTGGTGTGATCGCCTGTACTTCATAATATTTTCCATCATAAGTCAGGAACTGGCCCGGAATCAGTGCCTGGAATACATGTCCATATAATTTTGCACCGATATAATATTTATCGCCCTGCTCATCTTCTGCGATATAATATGCATTCTGAAGTTTCTTTGCGTACTCTGCAATTTCTGTTTCTTCCTCGATCGCATAATATTTTTTCACTTCTGTATGAAGTGCATCTTCCATCAACTGTTCTCTGAAATAGATCCGAATGTTGATTTCCTTTATGAAACAATGCTTGTAGATCAGGTTCTTTAATGCTGCCAGTGGATCTTCAAACTTGATTCCACTTACCATCAGTGCATCCACGATCTCATCTTCGCAAACCTGCTCCTCTGCCATCCGCATGATCAGTTTCAAAATTGTATTCCGCTCTGTTCGTGCATAGTCTGCCACAATCGTCGGAATTGCTTTCGGGTCAGAAATAAAGGTCTGTGCATTTCCCAGCATATAATCCCTTAAGAGATAATTTTCACTGATCACGTTAATAAATCCCTGCTGCGTTCCTCTCGTTGCGAACAGTCTCGTCAGCTCGAACAAGTTCTGAAATTCATCTTCCACCACAAGGAATGAATTTTCTTCTCTCTGTGTATTCCACAAATTGGATTCCACATGAAACGCTCTGTTGAAAGACTCCTGACTCACTGGCAGGTCTGTATAATTACAGATCTTTTTGTAGTACTGTCCCGCGATCCATTTCATATCCATAACCGGGAATTTCTCACTGCTGATCCATTTTGTATTGGCAATCTGATACTTCAATGCCACTGCATTGATCTCTGTACCCATACCAAGATAACGGGATACATTGGAGAAAATCCGGTGATGCATATAATCCCCTTCTGCATTCCAACACATAATAGAAGTCGTTGCCGCACTTTTCAATGTGGCTGTTACTTCTGTAATCGTAGTCTTCAGTACATGAGACAGTGCATCAACCAGCCCGTCACAGTTTCTGTCGCATGCAGCATACACAACCGGCTCTTTACTTTCATCAAAACGATGAACCAAAAGGCTGACTCCAGCCTGTCCGGATGCCAGCAAGCGGGATGGTTCTACAATAAATACAAATCCGACACGGCTTAAAAAATCACTGTGGTTTCTCTGCAGACGAAGGTTATACAGATCACTGAATTTAAGGATTCCGATATCCGGCTCGTCAATTTCCGGATTTTCATTCTCCAACACCCCGACTTTCCACAGACTGCCTGTATTTACATTTTCAAAGATTCCCTGCTCCAGCCATTCTTTTACATCTTCCGTTGCTGAATCTCTTCCCATGATCACCAGACATTTTTTATATCTCATCAGTTGCCCCATAATCGGAAACATCAGATAATGAGTCAGGTCTCTGTAAAACGGATTACAGAACAAAGTACTCTGTCCACAGATCAGATTAACACAACTTTTTACATAGTTTGGTTCTACATCCTGACCGCTTTCCTTTAGCTTTGTGAAATATCCTGCCAGATTGCGGATGGCCTGATTTTCTGATTTCTTCATCTCCTCCAGTGTCTCAAAACTGGAAGATACATCAAGCCCACTGTCCACAGTTGCATCATATAAGACACGCTCTCCAAATAAATCTTTTAAAATATCTTTCAGCAAGCCATAATTTGCAACTTTAAAAGACTCCTCATCTTCTCCAAGGACATCTTCAATAAATTCTGTTCTGCTAATTCCGGAAAGATAATTGATCACTTCCCCCAATACCAGCACTCCAAAAACCGGATAACATGGTGTCTGTGCAAATGCCATCTTCGGGTACATCTGTCCCAATACAAAAATCAGAACAGATGCTCCAAGTGCTGCATAATAAATTCCATTGCAATAAGTCTTTACCTGCTCATATTCTTTCTTCAACAGCCATTTATCCAGGTCTTCTTCATATTCATAGAAATTCCCGGAGGTTAGCTGCATCAGGTTTTTAGACTTCCATGTCTTGTTCAAAATAGGAAGGAAAATCCCTTTCAGCACAAGAAATATAACTACAATCAATAGATTGAACAGATTCATATAATGACTTATTCCTGCATTTGATAAAAATGGAAGGAATCCTGATATCCACCCCATAATTTCGATCAGCAGGGAATGGAACTGCGTTAAGATCACTGCTACGATCGTACAGTAAAGCAATGCAATAAACGGCATCAAGACCTGTCTTCCTCTGTCAATTTTATTCAGATTTGCTTTTCTCGCTGCCAGACACAATAAAATAAAAGGAATCGCCTGTGCTAAAAACTGCAGCATTCGTATAAACATCATACTTCTCCTTTCACTTCATCGTACAGATCTTCTCGTTCCAGTTTTAGTTTGGCAACAAACTTATACGGTGCTCTCACCAGGTCTCCCGCCTCATTCAGCGGAATACCTACATCGGATTTATCTGTCTCATAGTAATACAGTGCATTATCCTTTGGAAGTTTTTCTTCATGGAAGAAAGAAGTAATATTTTTCTCAACTTCTGCCACCCGCCTGATCCCATAGGATGCAGCCACTTCCTCATCTCTTTCTATAGAACTTTTCAACGCCTGCTTATGTGCCCTGAGTATGAACTGTGCGGAAGAGATCGATTCACTTTTCAGCTTGATCCCTGCCCGGATCGATTGTGCCTTCATATAAGTACATACCGCTGTAAAATATTTTCCAAATTCATCTGCTGATGCATTGACATTATTTACCATCGTGTGGATCACATGATTATATTCTTCCATACTCATCCGGACTCTGTGCCGTAGAATGAAAAGTGCTGCAATTCCGCCTGCTGCCGCCACTGCAAGTGCAGCCAACGCTACCACAACCGCCGAACCGAACTGACTTCCTCCCAATTTGGCTGCAGAGATCCAATATGGCACAAATCCCAACAGGTACACTAACAGAAGACAGCATCCAACCTGAACTGCCGTACTTCTTCTGATATGAGATACAATATCCTTCTTCACTTTTTTGTCTACTGTTTCGATCTGCTCTTTAAATTTTGCTTCATCTACCAGTCCACTGGTACTGTTTTCCAGGACGTTTGTCTCCAGTCTTTCAATTTCTGCTTCAAGATCCTCCACCTGAAACTGATCCATCTTATACTCATCACCAAAGAAACTTTCTGCTCTGCCTTTCAAATGCTGAGATGCTTTGTCGATCGCACGTCTTGGTGCTTTCAGGAATTGATTGATCTGACGCTTTTTCTCTGTGATCTCCATGATCCAGGTAAATAATTCATCTTTTGGGCAATCTCTGCTCAATCCAATCTTTGAAGTATTGATATACAACTCTTTCCCTGATGAACCATCAAAATGAACCGGTATCTTCTGTTCCGGCACAAGAATATCATCTTCCTCAAAGGAAAGTTCTGCTTTCATTTTCATTCTTTCCTGAACAAAATCATAGACCGACTCCATTCGGTTCAATCGCTTATTCAGCAGCCGTTCCAGTTCCTCTTCTGAAGCTTGCATTCCCAGTTTGTACAGACGATATGCCTGCAGCGAACTTGCCGGGATCCGGTTGATCGCCAGTGTAAGAACAGAAACCCAGAACTCTGTCAGCTCCTTCATATACAGACTATTTTCTGCATTGGTAATACTGCTGCATATGAATCTACAGTTATTCGGATATTTATTTCGGCTGCTGAAGTTGGAACTTTCCATTTCAAACTGCGTCTTCCAGGACTCATAAATATGTTCTTCATCCTTTTTATGCTTCCTGGTCGCAATAAAGATCAATTCCTGCGGACGATTATCACTGAACCCATATTTTTCATTTAATTCATCCTGTGCTTTTTTTACTTCTTCAGAGACCGGAACATCCAGATAGATTGGTTTCAGCCTGTCACGATACCGCCGAGACAACTGGTAAACCTCATCCTCCGTCAACTCTGACTCTCTCACCCGGACTCGCTTCAGGGTCTTCTCATCATAATACTCGAACCCTTTTTCAAAATTTTTCACTGTTGCAGCAGGATATCCGCACAACATATGTGACAAACGGATCATTGGTACATTACTTTCTCTTGGGATTTCCGTATCATTTACCGTCTCACCCGGAAAATCAAATGGATTTTTTTCATCTGCAACCGGTCCTGACGTATGTACTGCCATAGAATCCGTATTCAGCACGATTGCACGCCAGTCCGGTTTTCCCTTGATACATTTGTATATATCAGGGACAGCCGATTTCAGGTCCGTCCCCGCCTCATTCCAGTCACAGAAACTAATCGTTCCTTCATCCACAAATGGTTTATACAGAAAGCGAAAGTCTTTCAGCAGATCCGATGATTGCTTGTTCAGTATGATCACTGTATGCATTTCATTCACCGCCTTCTCCTATGCTTTTCAAGACCCTAGCCTCTCTTTTTGCTTGATTCTTTCATGATTTTTCTCATTTTTTCATAAATATCTGTCAGTTTCTTTCTTTCAATATCGCTTACAGCTATTCTCATCAAATCATTAATATAGTCACTGAAATTATCTTTCCAGTTATCCATATACCAGTCTATATTTTTATCAAACATTTCAAATTGTTCTAAGACAAACTTTCCATAAATTCTGTCTAAATCTGCCTCAAGTACCATTGTCTGTGCATACTCATAAATCAGGGTAAGAATTTCTCTCATAATTCCCTTACCTACAGTTTTATCAAACTCGGCTGAAGGCGTTGAAACTTTTAACAATAACGCAACATCAAAAATAGATAAACCAGCTTTACCATATTCTATACTTGCAAGCTCATTAATCTGTCTTCTTAAATAGCTATGTTCAAAATCAAGTTTTCCTGAACTATTACGTTCATCTGCAAATTTCTCTTTCATATAAGAAAGAATCGTCTGCACAGCAACCGGATTGATTGCCAATGCATCCAGTACTTCATAATAATGATCACAAGGTGTTCCATTAGAAACCACAAATTCTTCCGGTTCAAGATCATTAAGCTCTAATCTATATAAATATTTTCCTTCTGAAATCTTACTATAGCAAACCAGATCACAGATAATTCCAAGTGCAAATGCCCGGTAAATTTCTCTTTCCTGACGTCTCTGATTCTCCTCGTCCAGATCCGGCAATGCAGATACAATATGCCAGTTTCTGTCGATATGCGGTGTGATAACCGGTGTCTTATCTGACTTTGGTTTAATCTGGCTTACTACCTCATAATATGCCTTATAATACTCACCATCTGAACGACCCTCTGCTGCACATCCAGGTGAGAATTTTGACAGCTTATTTGCTCTCAATCCATAAATAGACTGGTAGAACATGATCATATTCAACGGAATATCCTCATCCGGTGTTCCGCCATAATTTCCAAGCTCTTTTGCAATCAACATAGATCTCGGTGAATCATCCTTCGGATCCAGCTCTTTACTGTATGTACATGCAGCAATCGGTGCTTTCTGCTCACCAAGCGGACGCTCGATAAATGGATTCGACAGGTTTCTCGTCTCTGCGATCACCTTCTTTACATACTGCTCGATCCTGGTTGCATCATATTCATTCTTCTCGTATTTTGCTTCTTTTTCAAGTGCAGTCAGCACATCCATGTTGACAGTGCTTCCATAGATCTCCATCAGAGATTTCTTGAAATAGCCGATAATTCCATTATCAAAGATCTGTTCAAAGTAACCACCATTCTCCGGTTTATCCTTGAGCATGGAATAGTTACGTACTTTATTGTAGATTTCCTCTGCAAGCTCTTTATCGATCGTGATGCTGCTTCCTGTATAAGGCATCTCTTTTAACAGTCTCTGGAAGCAGTTCGGTGTCGCACATACATATCTGGAAGTTCTTCCTGCTGTATTGCCATATTTCTTGGACAGGGCTGCAATTCTGCGATCCAGTGCTTCGATACGATTCTCGAAAGATGTATAGAAATTCTGGAACGCCTCACACAAACTGGAAATATAATCGATTCCTTCTGCCAGAACTTCTGCCAGAACACTGCTTGTTCTGTATTTATCTGTCTCTCCGATATAAAAACGTAACTTGTCTTTAAACTCCTGCTGCGTCTTTTTATCAATCTTTCTCTCTGTGAGCTGATCTACAGTTTCAATTTCATCATCCGTCTTCGTATTGTCAAAAATTGCATACATTCCATCAAAAGATTTTTCTTTTTTATCATTTTCTTTCTCTACCAGAACCTTCTCTGCTTTCATCAGTTCCAGTGCCTGATACAGGAAATAACGGACTGCATTCGGATGGATAAAGTTTCCTTCTTCATCTCTTAAATATGTCTCCATCTGATGCGGCAGTTTTTCCTTCGTGATAGAGTCGTTCTTTGCCTTAAAGATCGAATACGCAATGGTTCTTGCAGTATCTTCACTTCGTTTTACAACCATATCTTTATACTTTTCCATCTCTCTGTACGCATCCTGAAGCTCTTCTGCTGCCTGCTTCGATCCAATCTCAACCTCGTTGATCATTCCCATTGCCAGATTCTTCTGTGCATCCAGATCCATCTGACCATTCATGGTACTGTCCTTCACAAACTTCTTGAGCTGCCCGACATACTCTGTCCACTTATCGTTGACTTTCTTATAACCACCCTCGTCGTAGATCGTGCAGGCTTTTTCAATCGATAATGCAAATGGATCTTTCTGCTTTGCCATCTGGTTGATCGATTCAATATAATCTACCGACGCATTGATATCTCTCCGGTTCAGTCCCTGTGCACGCATCTCCGCATTAGCCAGACATTTTTCCTTATACATACGGTCAAATACAAGCCACTGGCTGGATACACACTCTTTTGTCCAGTTCAGTGCGATATACTCTCTTACATCTTCATATGGATAGATCAGCATTGCAGAACCTGCACCGGCATAACGGTTACGTCCACGTTCCGCACAAAGTTCACGGATCGTATTATCCTCTGAAGAGTTACTTCTCTTATTCATTGGTCCGATGGACTGAGAATAAATACAGTTGGCGGCATGATCCAGATACTGGTTAAAACTGTTCAGCTTCTTTCCTTCCGTATTCTGTGCATCAAACAGGAAACAGAAATCATACGGTCTTACATTATACTCTTCCACATCATTGGATCCGACTCTCGGGAACTCCAGCTTGACCGTCTTTTCATACTTCTCCGGCAGAGTCTCGTCCCCTTTCATAAGAAAGGCATCCAACTCTCTTAACGTTGCATAAGCATTACATTTCAGATTATTTCTCTCTGACTGTCCACGGATTACCTCATAGAACACTTCCGGAAGAATGAAGAATCCTCTTGTAATATTGGCACTTGCCTGAAATTTGGTTGCAAGATAATTTTTCAAGTACAGTGCAACCGGGAGAATCAGTCCTGATCCGGTTCCTCCTGCCAGGGAACTTACAATGACCACTCTTAATGCCTGTTCTGAGGAATCGCCCTCCAGCTTGTAAAGTTCCTCGATTGCATTATGCAGAGGCTCCATATTTCCCGCACGGATCGCTGTGTCCAGTGCCAGTCTGGAAATCGCACGTACCTGACCGGCTCCCTCTGTCAGGGATTTGCTGTTCAGGATTCCGTTCACCGGGAACCACTCATCTCTTGCATGCGTATCAATATTCAGATACTCTCCGACCGTCAGCTTTGTTGAGGTCTGGATCGTCTTGATAAACGGATTCGCCTCACGGATTTCTCTTAATTCATTGATATCCGTATCAAAAACTGCAAATCCGATCCTTTTCCGCTGCTCTTCCGTAACCATCTGAGATACACGGCATACGATCTTTGATCCGGTTCCTCCAAGTCCTACTAATAATGTTGGTGCAATCATACTCTCTTCCTCCTATAGCCTTTTATTTTCTTTTTCCTCTTTTTATCTCGCCATTTGCAGTTCTCTGCACATTCGGAATACAGGTATATGTAAACTCTGGCGTACTTACTACAATAATGGTACTTGCGGAAATACGGTGATGTCCCTTTTCATTCTCCTGAATGGACATTCCGTTAAATGTGATCTCCTCTTTCCCTGCAAAAGCGGATGTATTCAGAATCAGCATACTTCCGCCTCCTGATGCCCGGACTTTTGCTGTTTTTTTCACCGGAGTCGGTGAGAACGTCAGCCTTCCGGTCTCCGGTACATATGGGAGCAGTCTGGATGCAAGATCCTTCTCAAAATTTCCCTTCATGACATTATCACGAAGTCCGATCTTCTCCGCACTGCATTCGATACTCGGACGCTTCTTGATACTTCTTGCAAACCGCTTTTTAAACGGTGGCACATATCCTAAAATAAGGATCAGAAGCAGAAGTGATATTACAATATGCTTCCAGTAGCACTTCAGATAATCTACGATATTCTTATCATCCTTGATGTTTACACTGACCGTTTCTGCCTTACCGTAACCATCCCCGTCGATTTCTGCCGATACATTGATCGTTACATCTGCCTGACCGGTCTCTGTTGCGAACATACCGCCTTTCTTATATTTCGGAGTCACGATCCAGGTTGAGACTTCACTGCCCTTCTGCACATCCCACTGGATACCAAATTCTTCTCCGTCTTTATTTACACTTACCACGTCCAGCGTTGCGGCATCCCACTGCTCTTTTGTCAATGGCTGATCATTTCTCGTTGCCTCTACAGTAATCTGATTTGCTCCGTCTTCCAGCGTCTTCAGATTTGCACTCTTGAATGCGTCCACATTTATATCCAGCGTGCAGACCTTAAACGTATAGGATGCACTGTCTGTATAATCTTTCAGGTAATTGACATCTGCCGTCAATTCCAGTGACTCCCCGTCTACTTCCACATCAATGGACTGAGATGCCCCGTCTTTTCCGGTCAGTTCCTGCGTCTCTCCATTGATGCTGACTGTATACTTCGGTTCTCCAAGAAGCTTGGAGCTTTTAATATATTTTCCTGAAAGCTGATCTACGAATCCAACTTTTACTGTATAAGCTCCACCTTCGATGGTTCCCTCTTCCATCTTTGTATCGCCTTTGTAAAGTCCTGCCTCAAACTTCACATCCGGCTCATAATAAATCTGAATACTGTCTGCTCCGCTGACATCCAGCGTATAGTTTCCAGCTACGATCGGTGACTCATCTGCAAAGACCGCAACCTGTCCTTTCAGAGATGTATCTTTGACCGGTGTTGACTTTACAAAGGTAGTCAGTCCCGCTCCGTCCGTACTGCTATATGAAACCGCTGTATCACTCTGGAGCTTCACTTCTCCGCCCTCTTCATTTTTCAGGCTGCCGATCTTCACATCTTTCCCCTGTGCAAAGACAATCAGCTTTCTAAGCGGAATATCAAATTCCAGACCGGAATCTTCACTGCTATAACCTGCATATTCATTTCTCTTGAAAATGCGGTTGCTGATCTCAGCAAGCTCATTCACAACTTCTGAAGTATTACCCGCCTTCTGTGCATACAGACCTTTATCCGCATTTCCCTCCGGGATATTCTTTACATCCGTTCCGATAGCCAGATACTGCACATACAGATTTTCGTTGGCCGCAGCCTTCCCCTCCAGATCTGCTTTCAATCCGCTGGCCGGAATATCATTGTCAAAGTCACCGTCTGTCAGCACAACCAGCCATCCTTCATCCACACTTCCGGCATTCAGAAGCTTCGTCAACTCTCCTGCCGCATTATTCACCTGCGTATACGGAGTTCCGCCTGGCTTTGGTGTATACATATTATGGATCTGTGCAATATCATCTTTTCCACGAATCTCCATGGATGACTTTGTTGCAGACCCCGTATTCCCATCTGTTGTGATATCATGCATCGGGAATACTTTCATCACGTCTCCGCTCTCATAATTCATCATCGCGGCAAAAACTTCCATCGCATAAGTCGCCTGAGACCATGCTTTGTTGCCGTCCCCATACATACTTCCCGAATTGTCAAATACAACATAGATTGCACGCTTCGTTGTCCCCTGCTGCTTCTCTGCGTGTACCTTACCGACTTCGGAAAAACCTCCGCTAAGTATCATGGCAAATAAAATCACTGCCGCTAATACTCTTTGAATCGTCTTTTTCATTCCTTCCTCCTCATCCGTAACTATTTTGACCTTCCGTACAGTTTTTTCAACACATACAGTAGAATGCCAATCATTGTGATTGGGAAAACTCCCTTTAAAATAATATCAAGTACTCCCGCCGGTATCAGCCAGTCCAAAGTACTCAGATAATCATTACCGTCGATCATGGCACTGAAGAAGCACAGAACGGATAAGATCGTCAAGGCTGTATTGGACTGATCATCTCTCTCTTTTTCTTCCTTTGCCTCCTGTCGGTCAACGATTTCCCTGTTGATATCAAAAATGTTCCCAACTTGTTTTTGATTATACTCCATTTTCTCTTTCAAGTCATCTATAAGAAACGATTTTCTGATCATTTGCAATGATTTTTGTGACGACGGGTAGTTTACACTAACATTCCAGAAATCCACCGTATTTAAATACCGGTTTGTAATCGTTCTTGCACGGGTCAGGAACTCCGTAGGTTCGATCCACATGACCTCTGCCATCAGATCGATCAGTTCCTTATTGAAACAAGTCAGTGCCGCCTCTTCAAACATCAGCAATTCCACATAAAAGCAGGTAAATGCTGCATTATACATCCTTGCCTGTATCGTTCCCCGCAGGTCTTTTTCAAAGTCCAGAAGCACATTTGTATGTGCCACAACAAAAGCACGGCTGTACTGTCCCATACCGGTCTCTGAATTTGTCAGCTTCAAAATTTCTGCATCTGTAAATTCCCCGAAATCTTCTCCCTCTTCGTAGATCGTTTCTGACAGGAGAACTGCTCCTAACTGCTTTTTGTTTAGGCAGTTTTTCTCTTTCGGTATCATTTCATAACTTTTTGGAGTCCCGGAAGCGTTCAGTCCCCATTTTTCCTGCATATACGCATACAGATTCACTGCTTCTCCATTTTCTTCTATTACCATCAACTGGTTTCTTACAATGTTATCCAGAAAATGACTCAGCAGAAAAGGAGTGGACAAAGAAACCAATGTCAATACTCCGATATGGCTCAACCGGTCAATCGAAAGGACCGCTTCTGCCTCCGCATCACATCCCACCGGCTGATCCTCATGATCCAGGATATCCAGGATCATTTCCAATGTGATCCTGACTCTCAGCCTTCCAAGTGGAATACGTTCCAGACGGTTCTTATAACGTTCCATCAAATCAATTCCATCTTTTCCAAAAGGAACTCCTGTTTCACATTGCAGACGGATATCCATATAATGCATATAATTGCCGATCTCCTGATTATCATAACAGGCACATTCTAAAAGCCGGTCCTGCTCTTTATACGTCACCGGATACATAATGTAACTGTCAGGAACAATGCTCCATTCCGCTTTTCTTGTCTTTACCATTTCACGGAGCAGATCATTCCACAGAAGAGAGCTGTCACTTTGATATTTTTCTGAATAGATCAGGGCTTTTCCCCTGTCTGTCTGCTCAAAATGTTCTTCATAATTAGTAAGGTTGATAAACCGCTGATATCGAAGAAGCTGTTCATAATCACACTGCAGCAGAACCCCCTCACAGGCCGCTCCTGGTTTTCTGAAAAAAGCACTGCCTTTTTCAGATCGGACGATCTCATAACCGGTCAGTTTCACCATCGTCACTTCTGCCTCTTCTATTCCCATTTCCAGAAGCACTTCCTGCCCCGGCAATATTAACAATATCTCTTCTTCAAAATAAGTATCTTCCATTCGGATCTGCGGTGCAAAATGAAAAAGCCACACGTTTTCCCCTGCCGCATCGTATCTATGGCTTTTCAGATTCTTCTCTGATACCACTGCCAGGTCTTCCTGAAATTTTTCACTTTGCTCTCCGCTAATTCTGAACAAAAGATGACTGTCCCGGTATTGTTCCCGAAGCAGTTCGATCAACCGGCCCACCTTCTCTTTTCCAACAAGCAGAGGTATCACAACAACATTCGTTCCCAATGTCTCGATCTGCCGCCATTCTTTATCACCTGGATTCAGCCATTTCCTTCCATTTCTTTTCAATCCTGTATACTCAAAAGCACAGGCAAATGCGGTCAGCTCCCCACCGGTAAAAATTCCGGTTATCTGGCAGTCTGCCCCCAATTCCTGTGCTTTTTTTCTGTCACAGAGTATCTCTGTAACACCCATTTTTCCCAGACATCCGTAAAATGCAGATGCCTGTTCCATACATTCTCTGATCAACTTATCATCTTCCGACAATGACAAAAGCTTTAACTCCATCTTTCTGTCGGATTTATCCTCATAATATTTCATCTCTGTCCCCGACTATACCAGGCCATACACGCGGACTGCATTCTCATAAAATACTTTTTCATGATATTGCTCCGGCACCAGCCTTTTTATAAACTCTCTATATTCAAAACAGTTGACCGCAGGCCAGTCTGTCCCATATATAAATTTACCATAATCGCTGACATAATGCATCCATGATTTCAAAATTTCCAGGTAACCTGACTGATCTTTTATAAACGTTTCCGTTTCAAAAGCACCTTCTATCAATCCTGAAAGATCTGCATACATATTTGGATTTTTCTCTAATACGGCCGCTGCCTCCTGTAAAAACGGATTTCCAAAATGGCACATCACAATCTTCAAACCTGGAAAATCTGTCGCTATATCGTCCAGATGGATCGGTCTGCAATACTTCAGATGCCCGCCATTTCCGGCAACCATCCCCGTATGAACTGATAGAACTTTCCCATATTCTTCCGTCATTTTATAAATCGGATACAGACTTTTATCATTGGGATAAAGTTCATAATATCCCGGATACAGTTTCACACCTACACAGCGTTTTCTCTGAAGATGTGACTCGATCTCCTCCAGCTTCAGCCAGGAATCCTTCTCATCCAGTCCGGCACTATAGTAAAAGTACTCCCCCAGATTCTTTCCCTGCTCTTCCAACGGGCCATTCCCCATCACAATCCCTTTTTCAATTCCCAATCTGCCATAATATTTTTCAGTCAGGTATTCCTGCGTAGGTTCATCTCCGATCCCATGTGCCAGACGGTCTCCAAATTCACAATGACCGAAAATATGAAGATGTGCATCAATTACTTTTCTTTCTTTTTTCATTCAACCTGACCCCTTATCTCAAATTAGTCTAATATCTTAACCTGGTTCTTCTCGATATAACCGATCGGTTTATAACCTCTCTTTGAGCGTCTCAGCCCCGGCTCATTCAGATCTTCCTCCCGGTTCATATATTTTACTTTCTCCTGCAGATCCTGTGATACGAGCTGAACCAGCTTCGAGTACACACCATTGTAGGTCTTATCCGCTTTCTCAATATGAGAATAATAATAATCTCCCAGAATTTCTCCTACTTCAAGTCCTACGATCTTTCCGTCCACTTTCAGAACATATCCGACTACCCCATAAGCCTCCAGATCGGAAAGCACTTCTTTTGCCTTTACATTTTCTTCTTTTGCGATCGTCGCTTTTTTATGTTCACTCTTTACATAATCATCCAGAAATTGTAGATACTCTGCCGGTTCTACATCCCGGATATCCAGCAATTCTACATTTTCATACAATGCATTGAACTTATTGATATGATTTTTGTGGTTATGATATTTTTTTCCCTTCATATTTGCCAGAGCTGTAATATCATAGACATAATCATTCCAGCCTTCATCCCGCTCTGTCTCGATCCTGTATCCGGCTTCCTCAAATAAAGACAACTCTTCGTTCGCTACCGGATAAAAGTAGCACTCCTCACCCTGCTCTTTCATATAAGCAACAATCTCTCTAATCCCTGCAATCCGGTCTTCCATCAGCGGAATATAAAATAAATGCTTTCCGTCTAACTGCTGATACACGATCAGCTTCTCTTCCTCAAGAGAAATCCTGATATCCAGATAATCCCTCCACATATAAGTACCGCAGATCGTGCAGTCACATGACCAGTTTCCATACTTTTCATACATTTTCCTGAGTGCAGGAAAATCTGACATTTCTATTCTTCTAAAATCTAACATAGGTTCAACTCTCCACTGCTCCATTATTTATATGATACCAGGGTCAAAAGGTCTGACACCACGTGTGCTCGCACACTAGTGGTAG
>OGPT01001581.1_pt1 | contig 20410 bp, 3 predicted proteins | sample 1552951 | NCBI WGS metagenome assembly OGPT01 (sample SAMEA2580224, study PRJEB22360) | human gut metagenome | biome: human gut; feature: human-associated habitat; material: faeces | place: Denmark | collected 2008/2010
TTGTACTCCAAATTTAGTACATATCTAATATAACATAAAAAAACTCTATCTGGCAAGAGTTTTTTTAGTTTTTATAGTCACATACCCAAAAACACTTTTTTCTGTGCAGTGCACGGAAAAAAAGCGAGATAATCGGTGCAGAATTGCACAGAAAAAAAGCGAGATAATCGGTGCAGAATTGCACGAAAAAAAAGTGAGATAATCGGTGCAGTGCACCGGAAAAAAGCAAGATAATCGGTGCATGCAAAAAAGCGAGGCGCTTAGTTTTGCGTCTCGCTTAATTAGGCTTAATTAGGTTTTAATACCTATTTGCTATAAAAGTTGTTACATTTGAGTAAATTGACTCTGGTGCATATACTATAAGTTCGTTTGTTCCTGTGTTTTTGAACATATCGGTATTATTTTCTGGAATTCTATTGAATACTGGGCCTAAGTCTAGTATTGTCATTGCTGTTGCACCAGTATTATCAAACATTCCACTTGTGTTTGATACACTTGTTGTATAGAATACATTTCCTAAATCTAAGCTTGTCATTGCTTTATAGCCGGTTTCCTTAAACATGTTTGACATGTTTATTACTTGGCTCGTGTTGAACCTTTCTCCTAGATTTAGTGTTGTCATCTTTTCATGTCCAGTTTCTTCAAACATACTTATCATATTCATTACTGAACTTGTGTCGAAGTTTTCGCCTAAGTCTAAAGTTGTCATTTCTGTATAGCCTGTTTCTTTAAACATGCTTTCCATGTTTTCTACCTTACTTGTATTAAATTTACTTCCTAAATCAAGGCTTGTCATTGCAGTATAACCTGTTCCTTGGAACATAGAATTCATATCAGTTACATTTGCTGTGTTAAAGTTTGCTCCTAAGTTTAGTTGTTTCATTGCAATACATCCTGTTTTATAGAACATAACTGACATATTTGTTACATTAGTTGTATTAAATTTATCTGTTAGTTCCAAACTTGTAAGCTTCATGTATCCTGTCATATTAAACATTCCTCTCATTTCACTTACATTATTTGTATTGAAATTATTGCCTAAACTAAATGTTGTCATATTGTTATATCCACAATTGCTAAACATCCAATCCATTTGTGTTACATTATTTGTTATAAAATTATTTCCTAGGTCTAACTTATTCATAGCATTATATCCGGTTTGTGCAAACATTGCTGACATCTTAGTTACATTTGCTGTATTCATTAACTCAAGATTTTTTATTGTTTCAGTTGATGTACAGTTGTTTGAATAACCTATATATGAGAATAACCACGTTGAATCCCTGTTAGCAAATATCTCTGAATCACTACCAATATAAACTTTATAAGTTCCATTTGAAACTTCATTAGAGTTATACCAAGCAACGATAGACTTATCTTGTTGTGCTGAAACATCCCAAGCATTTGCATTTGTTTCAAATTCTTTTGTTGATTTATTCAAAACAGTTTCTGGTATATTATTCATAAATGTTACTTTATCAATATTCTGTCTTTGAATATTTTTAACATTGTTAATTGTACTATTATTGCTTCCTAAGAATGCACTAGTTGCTTCTGATTCAGTTTCTGCGCTTGTTAGAACATTATATACTATAATATCAGTTTCTTTATTTCCGTTTTGCTTACCTTCAACAAGATTATCTTTAACAAGGTTTGCTGGGAATTTTACCTTAACTTGGTTAGCATCAACAGCAAAGCCTGAAATCTTTAATGAATACTCGATACCATATTGAACTTGAACAGTCTTTCCGTCAACAGTTCTTGGTTCTGTTAAATTCTTAACTACTGTTAATACATTTTTGGCAGAAACAGTATCATTCTTAGCTCCATTAACCCAAATTTCAATGTTACTCTTTGATAATTCACTTGAAGCAAAATATTTATCAGTAACTTTAAAGTTTAGAGTTGCTGTTTTAGTTGGTGCATCAACAGTTGAACTAATCTTTTCGATTAATGGGTCAACCACATCAACTATTGTATCTGAGCCTGTTCCTGCTGGAATGCTTACACCTGATGTAATTGTTGTTGTTACATTTTGGTTACCTGTTGTATCTTGCATCTTATTAGCTGGAATTGCCACTGTAATTACACCACTATAATCTAGGTAATTATCGCCAGATTTAACTTGAAGTTGTTCTAAGTTTGATAGTGTTAATGTGTAATGTCTTCCAATAAGTTTATTTGTTCCATTTACTGGTTCTTTAATGTCCGAAACCTCAAGATTTCTAGTAACTTTTGTCCAATCTGGAACTTTTCCATCAATTTGGATTGTTAAATCTGTTACAGCAATATTGTTTATTGTTTTACAATATTTATCAACTAAATCAAATTCCATCTTGAATATCTTGTTTGTTTTGTCTATATTTGATGTTGCATATTTGTAAATTACTTCTGGTTTTATCATATCATTAAAGTCTGTAATTGTTGCAGTATCTGGATTTATCTTGTTTCCTTTCTTGTCTTTTGCAGCATCTGTTGCAATTTTAATTTCTAGAGTTCCACTTAGTTCTCTATATTTGCGGTTTGACGCTACAAATTCTGCATTAGTCTCAACAATACTTCCTATTTCTAGAGTATATTGATGTCCTACAACTCTTTCTTGGCCATTTACAGTTGTTATAATTTCAACTGGTGTATCTATTTTTGCAACTGGATTTGTAATGAACTTCTTAGTTATTTCACCATCAATATCAACTTGTTTTCCATCTAGCCAAACAGTTAATTCATCAATTGTTACTAGGTCTGTTGAATCATAGTTTTTGTCTGTTACGTTGAAGACGAATGTCTCTTTATTGTTTGTTGCATCTTTTGTCTTCTGGATGTCATATACCTCTGGACCTGTTCCATCAATGTTTCCTGGGTCTATTATCTGTTCTTTTGTCTTATTTCCATATGCATCTGTTACTGCTCCTGCTGCAATTTTTATCATAATGTCTCCACCATTTTCTTTTTTATATTTTGCAGTTCCTCCAACAATTGGATTTTTTGGTGTAAATTCCTCATATTCATCTCCGTCTGGTTTTATATTTAGTAATGTTAGGGTGTATTCATATTCTTCATTTGCTCTTATCTCTACTGGACCTGATATTTGTTTCTCTATTTCTGTAGAAACTACATCATCTGCATATATTGTGATTTTATCTGTTGTTAATTCAAATTTGCTCCTATCTTTTATCAAGAATTTGTCTTTTACTCTTAGTTTGATTGTTCCATCATTTGTATCAACATCACCTAATGTCCATACTGGATCAACTATATCTACAACAGTTTTATCTGTGTCTGAACCTCCTGGTTCATTTTTGCCTATTGTGATTGTTGTTGCATCACTTAAGTTTCCTGATTTATCTTTGATTGTTCCTTTTGCAAATTTCAGACTCATGTATCCACTGTATGTATATCCATCACTTAGTCCTTTTTCATTTTGTTGCTCTAGACCAGTTATTGTTAATTTATATCTTTCACCAACTGTGACATTTGATACTCCATTTACTGTGTCTGTAATTGTTCCTACTTTTTCTAGTTTCTTTGTGATAGCTTTATTTAACTCTGTTTCATCATAGTCGTCCATTCCTATTGTTATTTGACTTGCATTTAAATTTGATAATGTTGTACTTTCAAAATATTTATCTGTTACATCAAACATTACTTCAACTTTTCTACCTGTTCCATGTACTATATTGGTATCTGTTATTGATCTGTATGTGAATTCTGGTTTTATAAAGTCTGTAAACATTTTTCCATTTGTGTTTTTGTCTACATCTGCATCTTTATGTAATACATTTACCCAAGTTCCAGTTTCATCTGTTGCTGACATGCTTTGGTTTCCATAACTATCTACTAAAGATTTTGTTGTATATGTACTTGTTGCTTCTTCTCTTCCTCCTATCTTTATTGATATATTTCCACTCCATTCTTTGTAACTTTTTCCACTTTGTCTTGCTGCTTCTTCAAAGTTTGATAATGTTATTTTGTGTGTTACTTCTGCTGTATTTGTTGATGTTGGTGTTCCTTGTGATACTTCTACACCTATTGATGGTGTTTCTCCAGCATCTATTACACCGTTTTTATTTTTATCTCCATCAAGTTCTCCATTAATGTACACTTTAATGTCTTCTGCACTTAGTGTTGATGTTACATTACTGTTGTAGTTAATGTTTACTCCATTTATTGTTTGAGATTTTTTTGCATTTCCTTTTACTGTTACTTCTAATGATGTTGGAGCTGTTGCATTTGGTTTTAATGCTGATGATACTTTTGTCCATTCTGGTTTATATATTGGATTTACTGTTCTTCCTTCTGATACTGCTATTGTTCCTGCTGCTGTTATTGTGTCTGTACTATTTGCTTTGAATGATGTTCTGTTTTTGTATATTGATTCTGGTGCATATATTACTGCTCCTGATTTACCAGTACCAGTGAACATCTCATCATAAGCATTGTAACTAGTTACTTTGTCATCTTCCCAATCATCATAATCTGATGATTGTTTTGTTATTTTTTCATTTGGTATTTTTGTAAATGCAACACCTAAATCTAATGATGTCATTGCTGTAGCTCCACACTGATAGAACATTCTATACATGTTTGTTACATTACTTGTATCAAAATTATTTCCTAAGTTCAAACTTTCCATTGCATTGTGTCCTGTACTCTCAAACATATGTTTCATATTAGTTACATTACTTGTGTCAAAATTATCTCCCAAATTTAAATTCGTCAACGCCCACATATTAATAAACATATAACTCATATCAGTTACTTTAGATGTATCAAAGTTTCCTGATGATAAATCTAAACTTGTCAATTTATTCATACCACACAAATTAAACATACCGATCATATTAATAACTTTGCTTGTATTAAAGTTTTCACCTAAATTCAATGTTGTCATTGCATTACCACCACACTTAAAGAACATCTCAACCATACCAGTTACATTACTCGTGTCAAATTTGCTTCCTAAGTCTAATTCAGTCATTGCATTATATCCAGTACCTCCGAACATTCTGGACATATCTATTACACTTGTAACATTTAGCAAATCAATATTAGTAATTGTTTCTGTAGATGTACATTTTTCTGAATATCCTATATAAGCAAATAAATCTGTTGAATTTTGATTTGCAAATATTTCATTATCACTACCAATGTAAACTTTTAAGCTTCCATTTGCATTTGTTGTATACCAAGCTAAAATTGACTTATCTTGTTGTGCTGAAACATCCCAAGTTGTTGCATTTTTATATTTTTGTGCTTTTTCATCATATCCAACATCTGCTGGAATACTATCTTTAAATGTTATATTGTCAATGTTCTGTCTTTGTATTGATGCATTTCCTAAGAATGGTGCTGTTTCTTTAAATTCTTGTTTTGCATATGTTCCAGTATATGTTGGTTTCAATACATTATAAACAATCATATCAGTAACTTTATTACCATTTCCAGAATTATCAGTTACAAGACCTGCTGGAACTTGAATTTTAACTTGATTTGCATTTGTCGCAAAACCTTTTACTGTTAATGTATACTCAACTCCATATTGTACTTTTGTTGTTGTCTCTCCTGATACTCTATCTTCTGTTAATGCTGTACTTGTTAATGTTTTTGTTATTCCATTTGTTGTTTCTGTTCCATTTACCAATACTTTGATGTTATTTTCTGTTATTGTACTTGCTTTAAAGTATTTATCTGTTACTTTGAATTTCAATGTTGCTGTTTGATTTATTGCATGTGCTGATGAACTTGTTTTCTCTACTAATGGATCTACAACGTCAACTACTTTTCCTGCTCCTGTTCCTCCTGGAATATTAACTCCTGATGTTATTGTTTTTGCTATATTCTTGTTTCCTGTTTCATCTGCCATCTTATTTGCTGGTATTCCTACTGTTATTACACCACTATAGTCTAAATAATTATCTCCTTCTTTTATTTGTAGTTGTTCTAAGTTTGATAATTTTAATGTGTATTTCTTACCTATTACCTTGCTTGCTCCATTTACTGTTGCAGATACATTCTCTACCCTTAAGCTTCTTGTTACTTTATTCCAATCTGGAACTTTTCCATCTATTTTAATTGTCAAATCATTAATTGATAGTACCGTTGATGCACTTTCTTTGTAATATTTATCTACCATTTCAAATATCATTGTAAATGTTTTGTTATCTTTGTTTATAACTGCATCTGACCATTTTGCTTTTATATCTGGTCTAACAACATCTGTAATTTGTGCTATTGTTGTTGTTGAAGAATTTAGCGTATTTCCTCTCTTATCTCTTGCTGCGTCTTTATTAATCTTAACTTGTAGGTTACCGCTATATTCTCTATATACTCTTCCTGAACTTGCAAATGCAGAATCACTCTCTGCAAAGCCTTTTAATACCAATGTATATTGATGTCCAACTACTCTTGTTGATCCATCAATTCTTGTACTGATTGTTTTGCTAGAAATAGACTTTGTTAGCTTGCTATCCATTTGAGTTCCATCTACCCATGTTGTTAATTCATTTGCTGCAATTAATTTAGTTGAATCATAGTTTTTATCTGTTACATTAAATATAATTGTTTCTTGATTATTAGCTAAATCTCTATTTTTCTGTACAAAATAAACTTCTGGCTCAGTTAAATCCATATTTCCTACATTTAAGTCTTGTTGTTTTGTTTTATTTCCATTTGCATCTGTTACTGCTCCTGCCGGAATTCTTATTGTAATTGAACCACCATTATCATTTCTATATTTTGCAGTACCTCCTACAATTGTTTCTAATGGCGTAAATTCTGTATATCCTCCTCCTGATGGTGCTATATTTGATAGTGTTAATGTATATTCATATTCTTGACCATCTATAATTGTTGTTGGACCTTCTAGTGTTTTTACTATTGCTGTTGATTCTACACCATTTACTATTATTTTGATACTATCTTTAACTAGGTTAAATTTGCTTGTAGACTTAGTTAAATATTTGTCTTTTACTCTTAGTTTTACAACTCCTGTATCTGTGTTTGTACTTACAACTGACCATACTGGGTCTACTACGTCTACTGGCTTTCCTGTACCTGTTCCTCCTGGTTCATTTTTACCTATTGTTATTGTAGTTGCTGGACTCTTGTGGCCTGATGTATCTGTGATTGTTCCTTCTGGGAATCCTAATGTTAAGATTCCACTATAAGTATAACCATCACTCAATCCTCCTTGTCCTTTTTGTTCCAAGTTTCCAATTACTAATTTATATGTCTGGACTGTTACTCTATTTTGCCCGCTTATTTCTTCTGTTGTTTCACCTTCTAATGTTAATTTTTTACTAATTGCATTGTTTAGTGTTGTTTTATCATAACTGTCTATTCCTACTGTAATTGAACTTGCATCATATGTTCCATCTTCGTTTGGAGTAAATGCTGTGCTTGCTCTGTATTTATCTGCTACTTTGAATATTGCTGTTAATGTTTTGTTTGTATGATTGATATCAGAATCTGCATATACATATGTGAATTCTGGTTTTGTCATATCCGCAAACATTGTATTCGATGTGTTTTTCTGTACTGTACCATCTGCTACTGTGTTGCCTGTTCTTGCTCCCGCAGATGTTACTGCCATGTTTTTGTTTCCATATTTGTCTGTTAGGTTTCCTTGTGCAATTTCTAATGAAATATTTCCACTGTATTCTTTATATTCCTTTCCTGTTACTCTTCCTTGCTCTATGTTTGATAATGTTAAAGTTTGCAATACATCATTTGGATTATCTTTATCATATTTTGCATCATCTAATGTTTTGTTTATACTTGTTACTTCTGTTCCATTTATATATACTTTTATATTTCCTGTTGCTAATGAACTTGTTAATTTACTTACATATGTTGTTCCTGCTTCTGGGTTTGTTCTTCCTCTTAATGTTATCATTACTTTTTTGTTTGTTTCGTCTACTGTTACTGATTCTTTTTTCCATTCTGTTCTATATCTTGCGTTTATTGTTCCGCTTGTGTAGTTTATTGTTCCTGCTGTCGCACTTGTATTTAACTTGAAGTTGTTTTTGTCTTGGAAGATTGATTCTGGGGCGTGGATTGTTAAATTGTTTTGTGTTCTATTGTTTTCAAACATCTTTTCATATGCATAATGTGCTGTTATTTTTTCACCATCAACATCTGTCCATTCATCTGTAACATAATTGTCAGGGATTATTGTAAATGCAGGTCCTAAATCAAGACTTATCATTTGTCTAAGATTTGTAAACATTCTATACATGTCTTTTACATTTTTTGTATAAAATTTGTCTCCTAAATACAAGCTAGTTAGCGAATCTGCCCCACAAGCATAAAACATTGAATTCATATTTGTTACATTACTTGTGTCAAAATTTTCTCCTAAGTTTAAATTTTTCAAAGCAAATCTTCCTGTTGCACAAAACATTTGTCTCATATTAGTTACTTTGATTGTATTAAATTTACTTCCTAAATCTAGATTTGTTAATTTTGAAAATCCTGTTGCACAGAACATACTTTCCATATCAATTACATTACTTGTATCAAATTTGTTTTCTAAATTAAGGTTTGTCATTTCACTGTATCCACATCCGCTAAACATATATCTCATATAGATTACATTACTTGTATCAAATTTTGTTCCTAAGTTTAAGCTTGTCATTGCTGTATATCCACATCCTTGGAACATACTTGTCATATTTGTTACATTACTTGTATCAAAATTACTTCCTAAGTCTAACCTTGTCATTACATTATGCCCACAATTCATAAACATATATGGCATATACATTACTTTACTTGTATTAAACTTATTACCTAAATTTAAACTTGTCATTAAATTCCATCCAGTTGCATTGAACATGTATCCCATATTAGTGACATTACTTGTATCAAAATTATTTTCTAAATCCAAACTTGTCATTTTTTGAATCCCTGTAAGGCTAAACATATACCCCATTTCAGTTACTCGTGAAGTATTAAAATTTGAGCCTAAATTTAAAGTTGTCATAGCTTTTTGGCCTGTTCCTGAAAACATTCCAAACATATTTGTTACATTACTTGTATTAAAGTTATCTCCTAAATCTAACTTTGTCATTGCCTGGTTTCCAGTCAATTCAAACATACGAAACATATTTGTTACACTGCTTACATTTAACAAATTGATATTCGTAATAGTTTCTGTTGATGTACAATTTTCTGATAATCCGACACTTCTAAACAAGTAACTTGAATCGGTGTTACCAAATATCTCATAATCGCTACCCACATAAACTTTAAATGTTCCATTTGAATTTTTAGTATACCATGCAAGTATAGAGCTATCACCTTGTGCTGAAACATCCCATGCTGTTGAATTTTTTCCAGCTGCACTAGATACAAATGTTACATTATCGATATCTTCTCTTGGTACAGTTGTATTTCCAAAGAATGGTGCTGCATCATCATTTCCCTTATCATCCTGCTTTCTCAACACATTATAAATAATATACTCTGTCTGTTTATTACCATTTCCAGAAGTATCTTTTACAGAATTTGCTGGAACTACTACTTTAATTTGATTAATATCAGACGCAAATCCAGAAATATTTAAAGTATAATTTGTTGCAACATGAACTGTTGAAGTTGTGCCTTTTTCAGTTCTTGATTCAGTTTCTTCAGATGTTGACCATCCTGTTTTTACTGATGCATTTTCAGTTCCATTTATATAAACTTTTATTGTATCTTTTGTCAATGTACTCTTATTAAAATATCTATCTGATATTCTTACTGTTATTGATGCTGTTTTAGCTGGTGCATTTACTGTGCTACTCATTTTTTGAACATATGGCTCTACAACATCCACAACTTCTTGTGAACCTGTTCCACCTGGAATTGTTATTCCAGAAGTTAAGGTTGTTGCCACATTTCCTTGTCCTGAAGTATCTTTTACTTTATTTGCTGGTATTGCTACTGTTACAACACCACTATAATCTAAATACTTATCTCCACTCTTTATTTGTAGTTTTTGTAGATTTGATAATGTTAATGTATATCTCTTACCTTTTCCTGCTGCATTTGGAATATCTGATACACTTAGTGAACGTCCTACTTCGTTTGAACTCCAATTTGGTGTCTTTCCACCTATTTTTATTGTTAAATCTCCGATTGCTAAGCTTGCAGAAGAATAGTATTTATCTGTTATATCAAATATCATTGTAAATGTTTTGGAATTCTTATTTATTACTGAGTTTGACCATATATATACTACTTCTGGTGCTAATTTATCATTAAAGCTTGTTATCGTTGTTGTTGCTGTATTTAATGTATTTCCTTTTAAGTCTCTTGCTGCATTTGAATTTATTACAATTCTTATTGTACCACTGTATTCTCTATAAACTCTTCTATTAGTTGTTGCTGTTACTGCACTTGCAAATGATGAAGTAGATTCTTTCATATTTGTTAATTTTAATGTATATTGATGTCCTAAAACTTTATTTGTTGCACTATCTGTAAGTGTTTGAGATGTTAGATTCTTTTGTACAGCACTACTGAATTGTGCTCCATCTATTGTAATATTTAATTCATTTAAAGCAACTACTTTTGATGAATCATAGTTTTTATCTGTTATATTGAATACAAAGGTTTCGTCTCCATTTGCTGCAATTGTTTTTTGGATGTCATATACTTCTGGACCTGTGTTGTCTACATTTCCCACATACAAATATTGCTGTGCATTTGTATTTGTAAATGCATCTTGTACTGCTCCTGCTTTTATTCTTAATGTAATATTTCCTCCATTTTCATCTCTGTATTTTGCTTTTCCACCAACTACAGTTTCTTTTGGTGTAAATTCTATATAATTTGTTGTTGTCTGTGCTATGTTTCCTATCTTAATTGTATACTCATATGTTGTATCATATCCATTTGAGCCTGAGGCTACTAATGTTGGGCCTGATGTAATTGTTTTTGTTACTTGAGTTGATTCAGTTCCATTTACAAGTACTGCTATTTCACTTGTTGTTAGTTGTAGTGCAGTATTCGCTGTTCCTGTTTTTAATAAGTATTTGTCTTTTACTCTTATTTTTACAATTCCTGTATTTACATCTGCACTTGCTACTGACCATACTGGTGATACAACATCAACTACTTGTTGACTTCCTGTACCTGGGTCATTTACACCTATTGTTATTGTTTTGGCATCATTTGCATTTCCAGAAGTATCTTTTACCATATTTGCTGGAAATGTTATGCTCATTGGTCCACTGTAATCTCTTAATCCATCTGTCTCAGTTGTTCTTTGAATATTTCCTATCGTTAATCTATAATTTTCTCCAACTTTTCCTCTTGAACCGTCTGAATAATCAGATAATTTTGTTATAGTTTTTGTTAAACCTGATATATTAATATTTTTATCAATCAATTTTACAGTTACATTAGCCGCATTTGATGTTAATGTTGAAGTACTAAAATATCTATCTGCTACTGTAAAGTCTACTGTTAAGGTTTTATTTGTATGGTCTATATTTCCACTTGAATATACATATGTAAATTCTGGTTTTATAAAATCTACAAAATCTCCTGTTATTGTGGTTGCATTATTTTTGTTTTGTGATGTATCTTGTACTGCATCTGCCGCAATTCTTAATGATACTGTTCCACTCCAATCACTGTATTTTCTGCCATTTTTTCTACCTTTGTTGAAATTAGATACCACTACTGTATATCTGTGCCCTACTGTTTTTGCACTAAATTTTCCTGTTCCTTTTATATCAGAAATTGATGTTATTGTTGTTTTTACATCTGCTACTTCTCCATTTATTAATGTAGTAATATTTGCCGCTGATAATTTTGTGCTTATATATTTGTCATTTACATCAAATACTATTGTTTCATTATTTGTTCCTTTTGTTGATGATACTTTTTCTATCATTGGTTTTATGAAATCTACTTGTCCTATCGAGAAATCTTGCTGTTTACTTGAGTTTCCATTCGTATCTGTCATGGTTCCTGCTGCAATCCTTATTACTGTATTACCACTCCATTCTAAATAACTCTTTCCTGATTGTTTTGAACTTTGCTGCCAAGTAGTTAATGTTAATGTATATTGCACTCCATTTGTTATTGATGTTGCTGAACTTAATGTCTTTGTTACACTTGTTGCTGTTTCTCCATCAACTAATACTGTTATATTATCTCTGCTTAATGTACTTCCTTTATAATATTTATCAGTACCTTTTATTGTCATTGTTACTTGGTTGGTGCTGTGATTTATATTTACATTACTTACTTGCCAATATGGGTCTACAACGTCTACCACTTTTCCTGTTCCACTATTTGTTGGTATATTAACTCCTGATGTTATTGTAACTGCATTATTTTTATTTCCAGTGGTATCTGCTACTTTATTTGCTGGAATTGCTACTGTTACTACACCACTGTAATCTTTATAACTTGCATTAGCCGCTATTGAACTTTGTTGTAAATTTGATAGTGTTAAAGTATATCTTTTTCCTATTACCTTGCTCTCATGTTTTATTGCTCCATTACTTGTGTAATATACTGTGTTTGAATAGTCTGCTACTGTAAGGTTTCTTGTTACCTTATTCCAATCTGGAACTGCTCCATCTATTTTTATTGTTAAATCATTAACTGACAATGTTGTTGATGTGCTTGCATTATAGTATTTGTCTGTTATATCAAATACCATTGTAAATCTTTTACCATTCTTATCAATATTAGACTCAGAAAATTGATATGTTACATTTGGTTTTATAACATCTAAAAAGTCTCCTGTTATCGTTGTTTCAGCATTTGTATTATTTGATGTATCTTTTACTTTTCCAGCCGCAACTTTTATGGCAACTGTACCACTCCAATCACTGTATTCTCTGTTTCTATCAATTGCTGTCCTTGATTTTTCAAAATTTGTTAATGTCATCGTGTATTGATGTCCTATTACTTTACTCGTTCCATTTACTGTTTCTTTTATTTCTGTTGGATCACTTAATGTTTTACTTACACTTGATGCTGTTTCAGAGTCTACTAATACTGTTATATCATCTTTTGTTAATTTAGCACTTGTACTGAAAAATTTATCTATTACTCTAAATGTGATTGTCTCTGTTCCGCCAGATTTACTTGATGATACTTTTTCAATCTTTGGCTTTATAAAGTCTACTTGGCCTATTGTAAATGATGTTTCTGGACTTGAATTTGAACTAGTATCTGTTAGCACTCCTGCTGCTATTTTTACAACTGTATTACCACTCCATTCAAAATAACTTTTTCCATTTTGTTTTGAACTTTGTTCCCAACCTGTTAATGTTAATGTGTATTGTACACCAACTTTTGTAGTTCCTTCTTTTACATCTGTTGCCGCACTTAAGTTCTTTGTTACTGATGTTGCTTCTGTTCCATCAACATATACTTTTATATTGCTTGTTGCTAATGTGGTTGCTTTAAAGTATTTATCTGTTCCTTTTATTGTCATTACAACTCTATTATTTGTATGGTCTATTGTAGGTGAACCAACTAATCTCCATTGTGGTTTTATAAAGTCAACAAAATCTCCTGTTATTGTTGTATCTACATTTCCATTGTTTGACGTATCTTTTGTTGCATTTGCCACAATTTTTATTGATACTGTACCACTCCACTCTTTATATTCTTTATTTGTCTGATAGGTTGATTGTTCAAAGTTTGTTAATACCAGTGTATATTTGTATCCAACTGTTTTTGATACTTTATTTACTGTTCCAGTTTTTGCAGTTCTTGATAAACTTTTAGTTATGCTTGTTGCTTCTACACCATTCATATAAACTTTTATATTATCAGCACTTATCATGGTTGAATTAATGTATTTGTCATCTACATCAAATACTATTGTTTCTTTTTTATTTGCTGCATCTTTAGTTGCCGAAACTTTCGTTATTGTAGGTTTTATAAAGTCTACCAATCCTATCGAGAAGTCTTGTTGTTTGCTCGAGTTTCCATTCGAATCTGTCAAGGTTCCTGCTGCTATTCTTATTACTGTATTACCACTCCACTCTAAGTATGATTTTCCTGACTGTTTTGAACTCTGTTGCCATGTTGTTAAGGTTAATGTATATTGCACACCTTTTGTTATTGAGGTTGCTGAACTTAATGTCTTTGTTACGCTTGTTGCTGTTTCTCCATCTACTAATACTGTTATTTTATCTTTAGTTAATGAATTTCCACTATAGTACTTATCAGTACCTTTTATCGTCATTGTTACTTGGTTTTTACTATGGTCTATATTTACATTACTTACCTGCCAGAATGGATCTACAACGTCCACTACTTTTCCTGTTCCGCTGTTTGTTGGTATATTAACACCAGAGGTTATTGTTGTTGTTGGATTATACCTTCCTGAAGTATCATATACCTTTTTTTCTGGTACTACTACTGTTATAACACCACTATAATCTTTATAACTTGCACCAGACGCTATTGTGCTTTGCTGTAAATTAGATAATGTTAATGTGTATCTTTTTCCTACAACTTTGCTTGCTCCATTTACTGTATTTGATAAGTCTGCTGATGTAAGATTTCTTGTTACCTTATTCCAATCAGGAACTGCTCCATCTATTTTTATAGTTAAGTCTGTTACTGCTAATGTTTTTGATGTTGATGCATTATAATATTTATCTACTATATCAAATACCATTGTGAATCTTTTATTTGTTTTATCTATATTAGAATCTGCAAATTTATATGCTACATTTGGTGCGATAAAGTCTGCAAATGGTCCTGCTAATGATTCTCTTACTCTTGCTTCTGATGAATTTAGTCCTGTATTTTTATTTCCATATGAATCTTTCAATGTTCCTTGTGCTATTTGGATTGATATGTCACCACTCCACTCTTTGTAGTTTTTTCCTGATTGTAGTGCTGATTGTTCAAATCCTGATAGTGTTAATGTTACTAATACATCATTATATCCTGTTGTTGGATTTTTACTTGTTGTTACTGTTCCTAATGATTTAGATATACTTGATGCTTCTGCACCATTTATGTATACTGTTATATTATCTTTTGTTAGTGTACTTGTTACATTGCTCTTATATACAGATGTTGCATTATTATTTGTTCTTCCTCTTAATTGTATTGTTACATTTTTGGCTGATGTATTTGCATTTTTTGATTCTACTATCCATTCTGTTTTATATCTTAAGTTTAGCGAACCTCTTGTATAAGATATTGTTGTTCCTGAACTTGTATTTAATTTAAATGCATTTTTGTTTTGATATATTGCTTCTGGTGCATAAATTATACATCCTGATTTTCCTGTATTTGTAAATACATTTGAATATGTTCCTGCTATTTTTGTAAATGCTGGTCCTAAGTCTAATTCACCCATTGCAGTATATCCTGTTGCATTAAACATCGATGTCATATTTGTTGCTACTGTTGTATAGAATATATCCCCTAAGTCTAATTTTGTCATTTTAGTATATCCTGTATTTGCAAACATTTCTTGCATATTTGTTACTTTTGCTGTATTAAATTTAGAACCTAAGGTTAATGTCGTCATTTTGGTGTATCCGCAATTTTTGAACATTCTTGTCATTTTATTTACATTTGCAGTGCTAAAATTATCACCTAAATTTAAGCTTGTCATTGCCGTATACCCTGTTCCATCAAACATCGCATACATACTTGTTGCTGCCGAAGTATTTATTCCTCGCAGATTCAATGACGTCATTGCTTTATATCCACACTCTTGGAACATATATTCCAGGTTTGTTGCTTTTGCTGTACTAAAACTTGTTCCTAAGTCTAAGTTTGTCATTGCATTATATCCTGTTTTCCAAAACATTGAATACATATTTGTTGTATTTGCTGTTTTTAGCAAGTTTAAATTTGTTAGTGTTGTTGTCGCTGTACAAATTGATGCTGCTCCTATATTTGAGAACATATAACTTGCATTTGCGTTTGCATATATATTTCCTTTACTTGCTATATATACCTTTTTAGCACCACTACTATTACTGTTTACATCCCATGCTAATATTGAGTTATCTCCTTTTTCTGATACATCCCAATATGCCTTGTTGTAAACATGTGCTGTATATACCTTCATATTGGTAAATTCTATTCCACCAGAGTTTCCTGATGGGTTGCTTCCTATTGACATTACTGTATTACCAGTTGCAGGTTTTAGTGTTCCTGCATGTACTTTCGATGCAACTAGTTGGCCATCAACAAATAATCTTATTGTTGTTCCATCATACGAACCCAGCAAATGTACTTTTTGCCCTTTTTTTAGTGCTGTTGTTGCTTTCGCATTGTCGTATGACCCTCCTATATTTATTTGCATATACGGTTTATAGTCTTCTGTAAGTCCTAGTGATACACCTCCACCTTCAAGGTTTCCCATAAGAGTTTTATACGTTGATGGTAGTGTAACCAATTCCATTGTTAAATCCAATGTTACTTGGTTTGTTCTGAAACTCATACTACCTAAATTTATCCAATCGTCTTTTCCGTCCAATTGTATATATTCATTTGTCCAGTCTTCTGCTACTACATTTCCATCATTATGACCTGTTAAATCTTTTAATGCTCCAACATTTCTCTTAGCTTCATAGCTTGCTACACATCCTGTTTGATTATAAATCTTTAAGTTGTATAAATTCATCGCGGTAAAACATCCATTTCTCCATCCAGTATCTGCTCTATTTCCTTTTGGGTTACATCCCATTGCCATTACAGTTGGTTCACCCCAAGAACCACTGCCCGTTCCACTCTTTTCTGCTTCTGGTTTTCCTATTTGTCCAGAAAATGAAGCAGACCCTACTAAAGCATTATTTACATAGAACTTTATTGTTCCATTTCCGGACAACTCCCTTAAATGTATACGTCGTTCCAGCCGTGACTTTATTTGGTGATTTTACTGATACATATCCATTAGATCCTGTACTCCATGCATCAAATGTAGGATACCCATCCATTAAATATATTCCTATACCACCATTTTCAAAGTTTCCTATTATATCTCTTTCACTTGATTGTACTTGATTTATTGTTACTTTTGTTTCTATACTTCCATATGTTGTAAAATCTATAGCTCCTATATTTACCCAGTCACTTGTACCATTAAATTTTAAGTAATCTGCTCCCCACGTTCCTCCTGTTACTACACCTTCATGTTGTCCAGTTAAATCTTTCCAGATTTTTGTGGTATTACTGTATGAACTTGTTGCGGCCGAAGCATCATAACTATTTGTATTATATACTTTGTCATATATTGCCATTGAATAAATTCTTATATTTGCAAAGCATCCATATTTTGTATAAACTGTGTTTCCTTGTGGGTTTGCTCCCATTGCTAATATTGTACTTTTTTCAGGTGCTTTTATTGTTCCTTCTGATACGACTTTAGATACTAATTTGTCATTTACATATAAACAAACACTAAATCCATCATATGTTGCCAGTAAATGTACTTTTTGTCCTGCTGTTAATGCCGAACTTGATTTAGCTGATTTCCATTCATTTACACTTGCATTATACACATCAAATGTTGGAACTCCATTTAATAAATATAATCCATAACCAGAGACTTCAAAGTTTGATATAATATCTCTTTCTCCTGATTGTATTGATACTGGTGCTACCCATGTATCTATTCTTATTTGTTGTGTTGGATTATATGCAGCTAGTCCTACCCAATCACTTGTACCATTAAGTTGTAAATAATCTGTTCCCCAAGTTCCTCCATGTAAGGTTCCATTCATGCTTCCATTTAAGTCTTTCCACGTTGTTGTAGAACTACTGTGACTGCTTCCTGTGTTTTTACTAGCATCCCATTTATGTACAGGTGCGTCATTTTGAACTAATTGATTTGTAAATGTTACATTTTCTATGTTTTGTCTTTGTATGCTTGAGTTTCCAAAGAAGCCACTTGTTGCTGCCGTTTCACTACTTGTTGTCATTAATGTTGTATCCTTTCCTGATGTTCCTCCTGCATATGCTGCGTTTAGGTCTTCTCCGACTATTGGTGATGTTGATGATTCTCCAAAGTCTCCTCCATTACTTGTATCATCACTGGTTGTATAGCTTGTTGATGAATCTGCTATGTTTGTTTCATCATTTACTGTTTCATCTCCTATTGTTGCATCTTCGCTTAGTTCTGCTGTTGTTATATATGTTTTTTCTTCATTTTCTCCTACCTCATTGTTCATAGGGAATTGATATGTTTTTTCTGTTCCCTCTTCCTCTGTTTCTAGTTCTGTTGTTTCTAATTCTTTCAATTGGTTCTGTTCATCTAAACTATATACTGTTATTTTTTCTTTTTTGTTTTCTGCTGTGTATTTTGCTTGAATTTCAACAATTTGCCCATATTCACTTGGATTGTATACTGTTTTTGTTTCTTCTGTCTGACTTTGTTGCATTGCTACTTGATTTTGTTCGTCGTCACTTTGGCTTTGTGTTGATACTTGATTTTGCACATCGCTTTGGCTTTGCATTGTTGCTTGGTTATTCTCATTTGTCTGAACTTCAGTTATTATTGCTGTAAATGCCTTTTTTATAGATTGGCTTTCGTTTGGAATTTTTACGTCTGTTAAAGTTCCTATGTCTATATCTTTTGTTTCTAGTTGAGCCTCTAATGGCATATATCCAGTTGCTATAATGTCTCCTGTTTCATTTGTTATTTTTCTATTATAAAATGTCTTTTTTTCTGCATTTTCAGCCACTCTTATTGTTGCTCCACTTACTTCTAGCTTCTCAACTTCTTTTGTATCATAATCAGTTGCCACTTGAACTTTCTTCTCTGAAATCTCTTTATCTGTTAATTGTATAGTTCTTGAATCAATTTCTTCATCTTCAGAATTATAATATTTAGTTATCATCTTTGTATTTACTATTTCTGGCAATTCTAATAGATAAACTCCATCACTTGTTTCTGTTGCCTCTACTGTGATTGTTTCTTTCTCTAATTGCTCACTTTTATCTGTAACTTCCAACGATATTTCTATTACCTTCTCTGCCCTTGACCTTCGTACATTATGATATGCACCCATCATGATTGCTATTGTCATAATTAGTATAAATATGTTTCTTATTCTTTTAGCTATTAGTTTATTTTTTAACATTATTTTCCTCCGTTTTTTTGACTCAAATCTTCTATTTTTTCTCTATATATTTATATCATAATGATCTCTTTTTTTCAACGTTTTTCGGCATTTTTTTCTAAGAAATTTATGGCATTTTTTGCACACGTGAGATCGCTTTTTTTCGGTGCATTTTTGCACACGTGAGATCGCTTTTTTTCGGTGCAATAAAAAAATAAGCTTGAATTTACTAAATTCAAACTTACTTAAATTTTATTTATATTTTCTCTATTTCCTCCTTACTTAATCCTGTTATTTCTGATATTTTCTCTATTGGCTCATTTCTTTCTTTTAATGCTTTTGCTACCTCTTTGATTCCTTCTTTTTTACCTTCCTCTCTCCCTTTTCTTTTGCCTTCTTCAATCCCCTCTTCTCTTGCACAATCAAGTGCTGAACGTTCTTCTAGTTTTGACATTAGTCTAATTTCTGCCAATCTTTTAACTTCTTCATCACCTGTTAAAACTTCATAGTTCTCAACTGCTCTTTTTACTTTATCATTTTCCTTACATGCCATTTCTAACAAGTCCCCCCTCTCCATGTCCAGAAACGCGCTCCATTGGTTTATTCGTTTTGTCATATCTGGATTTTGGTTTCTAAATTTTTCTAATTCTATATAATAATATTTTACATCATTATTTATCTCATATTCTCTATGTTCTTTTACTACTCTTACTGTTTCTGTAATATATTCAGGTAATTTTATAAATGAATAATCTAATATTGCTATTATTATTGTTGGTTTTAATTGTCTATAATCTTCTCCTGGTCCTAATTGTTCTATTAATTTTTTGCATGCATAAAACGTTGTTCTTTTCTCTATATTTTTATAGTTTTTTATTTGTATTTCTACATTTATAAATTCTCCATCTTCTAGTTCTACGCCTAAGTCTAGTATTCCAAATTTTTGTTCCTTTGCCAATTGTTCCAACCTTACATCATGCATTACTTTTTTTATTACTATTTTTTCTCCTAATATAGCCTCTAGAAAATCTTGTAAAAATTCCTCATTTTCTTTTCTGCCATAAAATGCTTTAAACATTATATCGCTTTTCATCTTTAGTTCTGGATTTATTTGTATTTTTAAACTCATCCTATCGCTCCTTTCATTATATCTTTTTTTAGTATTTTTAGCAATCATTTATGCTATTTTTTTGTATTTTATTTAGAGCATGTTTAATAAAGGCGCATAGGCATCACTCTCCGTTTTTATAATATTTTCTAAATACTGATTTTTTCATGCGAATTAAACTATTGAATAAAATCAAAAATTTAAAATTATAAAGATGAATTTTTTACGCAACTATCTAGATAAGCAAAAG
>OGPT01001594.1_pt1 | contig 20308 bp, 18 predicted proteins | sample 1552951 | NCBI WGS metagenome assembly OGPT01 (sample SAMEA2580224, study PRJEB22360) | human gut metagenome | biome: human gut; feature: human-associated habitat; material: faeces | place: Denmark | collected 2008/2010
AAGAAAAACTGCGTCACAGCCTTGGCAGGCCATCGCGCAGCGATTTTGTTCAATTCCTATTTACTTACTCTCTTTATAAACGACAATCTAAAATAATTTCATTATTCTATATCATCAAATACTACAGGGATTAATCTACTAAACTCATTTAAAATAGGTTTTGCAATCTCTCTCATCTGTGGATGCGCTTTATCAGATGTTCTCAATCTGAAGAAATGTCTCCATTCTCTTAAGTTCATTGTAACAACAATTTCTGTTTTAAGACTATTGGGCAAAACACTTCTTGCCTCCTGCGCACTCGCACCGCACAAAATCAATTTCATATATGTTTGCTCGACCTGTTTCATTGCTTCCTTCCACAAGCGATAGTTTTCATCATCCTCATCCCAAAAACAAGGTTTGATAAATGTAAGTTCCCCATCAAATTTATCTTTACTATAATTACAATATCTTGTACTTTCTTGACTATAGCTTGCTATTCTGTGACGAACTATCTCATGAGTAACACCTCTGTCACATATAATTCTTACAGTAATTTTTTCATGTTCAAGAACTGATTCATGTCCACTTTTTATAATATTTTTAACAAATTTTCGTGCTGATTCACTTGTTATCGAATTTTCACTCTTATAGCAAACCCTTCCACACAACTCTATTTTTCTAAGAATATCTTCACCTTTTATCTTGTCCATGATTTCAAAATTGGGTTCTATCACTCTCATCTGTACTATCCTCTCCTTCTCTCAATCTTCTATTAGATGCTATACATTTTGTTTTATTGTAAGTGCACTTTTCCTTCCTAAAAAGCTCTATTCTAAAAGCATTATTAATACTAAAAGTCTTATCAACATATTCTGCACATCCTTGATAATCTGATTCTCTATAAAACATCGTATAAATACATATAACCGAATTTTCCAACTTGTTTTTCTCGATTGCTGATTTTACAGTATTGAATGTTACAATTGCATCGGTAATTAAAATAACTTTTTTATCTTTTTCAATCTCTAGGTCGATTTCCTGATGCGCATTTACATTTTTTTCTTTTTCAGGAACAATATATGTTAAAGGAGCTTGAAGCGTAAATGCAATTCTAGATGCCAATAATGTTCCTACTAAGTCAACACCAGCTATTATGTAATCATCATAACCACTGTTATTAATATGTTTTACAATAGCATTAACAATTTTATTTAAAATAACCTTTGTTTCCACCACTTCCAACGTATCAATCCAGTCTCTTGCACAGTATTCCTTTGTTAATAAAAAATGTCCTATTTTTATCAATGACCTATTATTAACTTCCATCGAAATTTCGTTTTCTAAATTTGTATCAATTATTATAGGATCATTATTTTTCTCTACAAAATTAGTTTTTTTTTTATCTTCTTTATCTTCTAATGATACAGGTTCTAAACTCCTCACATTTAATGATTTATCAATCTCTTTATTCAACGATTCAATTTCAGTAGTAATTACAATTTCTCTTATTGGAACATAATTGACAAGTTTTTTCCCCGTAAATGATATTTCTACCGCTTCTTTAAGTTCCTTATTAATCTTACTGTAAATTTCTACTAGCTGTCTCGCAATTGAAGTCTCTGTTTGACTTTCATCAAGTTTCTGTTGAACATAATCATCATCTACGACCAACACTATTTGTTTATCGTCATCTTCTTTTCTTTCGACAGACGAGATAAGATGCAATTTATGCCAAAACTCTAATGACTTTTCAAATCCCTTCCATTCTTCCATTTGTTTTTCTTCTATTTCTGAACAATTTTGTTTATTCTTTATTATATTGTACTTTTGCTCTTGTTCTTCTAATTCTTGCTGAAGTTCACCTGTTCCAAGTCTTTCAACAGAAACATCTAGTTCATCGGCAAGTCTTAGTACACCTGCAAGAAATCTTGTCCTAATAATGCCCAATCTAGCCTTATAATCCTGAAGTTTATGTGATTTTAGTCCATTATCACTTTCCTGAACTGACCTATCTTTTAAATTACTATGCGCTATTATAATTGCTTTTAGGGCTTTTATCTCATTTGCGCTTAAATCACTATTTTGACTTAATACACTTCGTGAATCCTTAAACTGCCGATCGATGTAATCCGCCGAATTTAGCGAATGATTGTCTCTTGCTCTATCGAGTCCATTTGACATTCCAATATCATGAAAAAGTACTGCTAAATTCATAATATACAATTCTCTCTCACTCAAACCATATTTTTCTGAATACACCAATTCCTCATCAAATAAAACTTCACTGATAATTTTATATATATCAAAACAATGATGATCAAAATCATGTAATGTAAATGCACTGTCACCTATAACCAAATTATCTGATATTTTTTCTCTATATCCTTCAACAATAGTACAAAACTTATCAAAATATTCTTTTTTCATTTTAGAAATGCACTCAATCTGTTTATACTCTTCGTTCATTTCACTACCTCTTTTTCTATTTCAAAGTCCCCTGGTTCTCCAAAAATCTTGTATTTTATACCTAATTCTTTTGTATCAACAATAACATCCATATCTTTAATTAAATTAAAATTAATATTTTCCTTATATCTAGCTATTCCTGCTGAATATACCAAATATCCTCTTTTCGAATTAATTAAAGCACTAACTATCTTTAATTCAGTACCTGTACACATGAAATCAAATATATATGCATACTTTCTTTCTTCCTGTATACATTTGACCGAATCACAAAGCTCCATAGAATATTTCGGTCCTACCCCGATCAAATGCACTTCTTTTACATCTAACAAACCGCCTAATATATTTGCAATGATTGCTCCATTTTTACTTGAAGATACAAATGCATTTATTCTTTTACTTATAATATATGGATAAACCATTTCAGCTAAACAAAACATAATAAAATAGAAATTATCAACATTTAAAAACATTTTTTTTATATTAACATAATAATTTCCATATAATCCTGATGATTCTAACAAAATTGGTTTATTCTCATTCTCAACAAGGTCAAAAATAATTTCTATTATTTTGTCTTTTCTATATGAATTAATCAATTCACAAATATTACTAGACATCATAAAAACTTTTAATCCAGTTCCAAATCCGATAGATTCGCCTTCCCACTCTAAACCTTCTAAATCCTCTACCAAACGCTGCTTAACACTTCCAACATTTCCAACATTCACGAATACAATTTTGTCTATATATGGCTCTAAATCGCCAAACATTCTTGGATTATAAAACACAATATTTCTCATATCTAAAATTATGACTTTATTTTGATTTGAATTTATACACTCAAAAATTTCTTTAAACAAATTATCTGAAATCACATAATCTTTTGAATATCTAATTTTTTTAGGATTTTCTTTTGCCGAATAAAAAAAAGCATTATAGTCAATTGGAATAATTATATAATTTTTTTCATTAATAACAAACATACCCTATCTCCTTTCCAATGGAAGTTCTATCTCTATATGAACTCCCGAAAAAGGAACGTTTCTTTTTATATTATATTTTTTAAAATTATCATTTTTAAGTAATTCATTTTTAAGAAAACTTGTAAGTATCTTTGGTGTGAAAATAAGCTGCTCAGAGTTTGAATGTATCCTGACCTTGCCATTATACTCTAAAACTCTTCTTATAATATTATATAACCCATATACCTTACTTTCTTTTCTTTTGTATACACCACATAAAATAGCTTCAACCTCATCCTTACAATATAAATCAGAAGCTATTGTGTTTAAAAATCCACATCCAAAATCTGAAACTGAAATGTATATTTTTTTAGCTGAATATTTTGCATGTAAAGTTGTAAATGAAAAACTGTGTGCATGTTGTTTACAATTCATTATTATTTCACTCAAAAACTCAGTAATATCATTCACATAATAAGTTTGATCTAAATCACTTCTAATACATTCAAATTTGTATAGATATTCATCGGCAAATGGTGCAATACACAATTCTACCCCTCTATTAATCTCATCTACCGTATTTTCAGTATCAAAATATAGTGTACCACAAATCGGATCTATTTTTTTCCCGGTCAGACCACTATATGGAGAACTACAAAATTCAAATAATCCATATTTGTTTGCATAATGAAAAAAACCTATTTCATTTAAATAATTTTTCACCTCACCAGAGTATGATGTATCTGGAAAATATATTTTCGGAACATTACCATTTCTAATACCCAGTTCATATCCAAAGCACAACAAATTTGGGATAACAAGTGGTTCCACCTTAAATGTCCTAGAAAAATCTAAAATAATATCACTTTCTTTATACTCTATTTCATTTCTTATTGGCAAAACATGAGTATAGAATTCGTATGACGTTAAATCTCGAGGCATCTCTATAAAATAGCTTCTATCTTCCATTATTTTCCTCATTTTCTATCTAATAAACTCAAGCGTTAATTATCAATTACAATACCTTACTAAAAATTTTATTTATTAACATCTTGTAATCCGTCCAATTCACTCAGTATCTGCAACGCACATTGTGTAAAACATAAACTTCTGCTTGTATAGGGTATCCACCCCTCTAAAATAACAAAATATAAAGCATCTATTATACATACAACCCAGACAATATTTAAAAGATTACCATTAAATTTTTCTGTTGATTTTACAAATACTGAGATTGCACTTAAAAGTAAACTGATTCCAGAGAATCCAGCTACTATCAAATCCTTAACCCATACTCCCCTTTTTAATGATTCTATATCCCTTTCCAACTCAAACTTTAAAATCTTTTGTTCTTCCAAATCTAATTCATCTATTAGATTTTTCATAATATTATACTTTTCTTTTCTTGTATACTTATATGTCTTTGCGGTTTTTTTCAATGATTTTTTTATTCTTAAAATATTATCATTCATTTTCTTCCTTACCTCATTATCCTTTTCCATTCTATATAATAAAATACATCCTCTAATCGTAATCATTTCTTTTTAAATCTTTTAACATATTCTTTGTTAAATTAATTTTCCCCTCCAATTAAAACTCTACTTCCAATTAGTAACAATTTAATTTTATGTTTAACATCATAAGAAAATAAGTGTGAAAAATAACTAATATAATTTTTTTTAATATCATAATACAACCCATTATAGATTTCTGGGTTTTTGCTTACATACGGATTCTCTATATTTTCAACAGAAACACGAAAAATAGCAGCCCTAATACATCTCTTTTCCTTGTCTTGCATACCAATTAGGCTAAGCATTTTTTGCAAAGCATTTACATACTTTAATTTATTATTTTCATCAAACAATTTCTGAAAATTATTTGTAGCACTATTTATATTTTCCACGTAGTTATAGCCCGGTTCTTTTGATAAATAAATCTTTATATTCTTATTATCATTTAATATTTCAACGTTAAAATAACCATCTTCTAAATATGATAATTCATCTGAGAACCTATGTTGTTCTATTAATTCTTTTTTAAAAAATTTATTCCAAACACTTCCCATTACGCATGGATTACAAACAACATTATCAATTGCCTCATAACTATTAATTATTCTTTCCTTTTTTACCGAACGTAATGTATGAGCACCATTATTAACTATATAAAGTGCCATATATACTATATCAATTTCATACTGTTCAAATATTTTAGATACTTTTTTCAAGCAATTTGGCTCATAATAATCATCAGCATCGCAAAAGCCAATTATATCACCATATGCTTTATCCAATCCTATATTTCTTGCATTCGATACTCCAGATAATTTGCTTTGATAATACTCGACACAATTATATTTTTGTGATAGAATTTCACATTCATTTGCTGAGCGATCCGAAGAACCATTCTCGATTAAAATCACTTGTAAATCAACATTCTGACTAACTACGCTTTCTACACATCTTGTAATCGTTGATTCAGCATTATGTACGGGTACAATAATAGAATATTTCATAGAATTTCCTTCGTTTATTTAAATAATTTTCCTTTACTTTGTAATTTTTGCTTGATAATCGACCATTTTCCTGTAGTAATCCATTCCCAATAATATGACCCTGTCATATAAATCTTACTCAAACGAATACCAATTTTTCCATCAATAGTATTTCTTATTTTTACGTTCCTAGCTCTTCTTCTTTTCATGCGTTCATCAAGCCAAGATGCATCATACCAATGTATAGTATAACTATTCTCTGTAACATTCAATTTTCCTGTCTCATATTCCATGGGACAAAAATATTCTGATGGATATATCATAATATCCGCAATTTTTTGAATAGTATTACACTCCTCAAAACCATGTTCCTTCAAAATATTTGTTATACGATCCACAACTGTTTCGTAATTATTACTTCCATCACTATTCAAGAAATGAGACTTATGATAATTCTCCAAAATTTCTTTGTATAAGCCAAGACCAGGCTCTGCCCCAAGTCCTAAACCAGAATTACATTTATCAGCTCTTTCACATCCCATAAATGCACCATTTTTTATAATATCAGACATATCCTTTATGACTTCTACGTCAGTATCAAAGTAAAGTCCCCCATAAGTATATAAAATCCAAAAACGAGCATAATCACTAACAAATGCCCATTTTTTAGCTTCATACGCTTCCTTAACATATGTACAACAATTCAAATCAAAGTTACTTTCGTTCCATTCTTTTATTTTATAGTCAGGTAAATACACCTTCCAGGATTCTATGCATTTTTGTGCTAATTCTGGCAAAGGATTCCCCCCAAACCAACAATAATGTATTATCTTAGGAATCATACTTTTTCTCCTTTTTTAAATTTACTATCATACTATTTTTATTAAGTCCCAAGAAAAGAAAAACAAAATTTTTCCCAATGAAGTACATAGTTCCTTCATACATAGACCAAATAATAAATACAATTATTATAATTCCCCAAACTACTTCTTCTTTCTTTTTTACTTCTTTTAATATTATTTGAATTATATAAAAATAAGTTAAAAACCCAACAATACCATACTCTAGAAGTACCATAACCTGACCATTATCTAAGGAATAATATTGGTACTGATTCCAAATACTAGTATCTATTGCCTTTCCAAATATTGTAATCGGATAAACCAATAAACTTCTATATGCAAGACCAATTCTGCCATTAAAAAAGCCATCATTAATGAGTCCTGATATAGTTGATGTTCCATTATCCCTAGCATAAATAAACATGCAAAAAATCAGTACTCCTAAAATTGCTACATATACAAAAGGCAGAAATTTCAATATTATTTTCTTGATAATATTCATTTTTGACATTCCAATAAGAATGATTGCAAAAATCCCCAAAAAAAACGATGATCTTCCTTTTGAAAGAACAAAAAGTAAAATCTCACACATCAACGAAACTATATAATGTCTAGTCTTTAACTTATCTTTATTCAAACATAAATAGAGCAGAATAATTGATGTTCCTTGTGCCGCCAACATATTAGGATGAGTAAAGCCTAGCGAAACTCCATCCGTAATATATGAACCCTTATTAATTTTCACCCCACCCATATCCAATACTCCTAACAAAGAGAAAATCACAATGATTCCAAACAGTATTGTCTCTTCTTTTAGTATCATTTTTAATATTATTTCCAGATAATTATTTGGCATAAGAATTATCGCTAACACTGTCATCAATAAACCTGAAAATCCGCTAGATACATAACATAAAATACCTATTAAAACTAAAAAACTGTTTCTTATCAACTCTTTATTCGAATATTTTCTGATAACGATATATATTATTGCCACAAGTAACGCACTATATTGAATTACATCATGAAATAAACTATTATTAACATTCGGAATTGATGTTGCCTCTAACATATACATTGCAATCAATAAAAAAATAAATATTTTATATAATGATTCTATATTAAATTTTACTCTCAAAATATTCCTCCATATTTATTCAGCAATTTATATTATATTTCTTATTTTCAATACCAAAATAATTAAATTGAATAATCTTGCCTTTAAAAATTTTAATAATATATAATGATCAATTTGCAATTTTTCTTTTACATCTAAAAGATACTTCAAATTATCCTCTAACATAGAATCATCTCGTATTTTTTTTAAATACCGCCTTTGTTCATTAATTGATTCCCATTTATTATACCGTGACTGTGTAATTGCCCTTCCAGATGTTTGCAATACTTTTATTGCAAACAGTTCATCAAAATCATTCAAATTCCATTTATTCTTTTCTATCTTTATCTGATCAAATATACGTTTGAATGTAAAATAATAATTGCTATCAAATTTAGCAGTCATTCCAGAGCCACATCTATAGTCATATAATGGTTCGTTTAAATAAACAAATGTATTTGCATTAGAATAAAATTCCAACGATTGTAATGTATCTTCCCCTGTACTCAATCTACCATATTCACTATAATCTTGCTTTATATCAATACAAATTCGTTTAACTATTTTCCCGCACATACTAACCACACTATGTCCCATTAAATATTCACGAAGGACTTTTTCCTTTGATATCAAACAATCTTTCTTATCCGAAAAAATATTCTCATATGATATAGTTTTATTCTTTCCATCATAGCTATAATGATTAAAAATAATCACATCCGGATTTTCATATTTATTTATTATTCCTTGTACAGAAGTAAGCATACCTCTCTCTAATAAATCATCTGAGTCACAATTAACAATAAACTCACCTGATGCCCTTTGAAATCCATATCGCCTTGTGGCTAACAGCCCCTGGTTTTCTTTATGAAAAGTCTTAACCAATGTTGGAAATTTAATCATATATTCATCACATATTTTACCGCTATTATCTGTAGAGCCATCATCTATTAATAGTATTTCACAGTCATTATTAATAGAATCTAACTGTTGTAATATAGACTGCATGCATTCATCCAAATATTTTTCTACATTATATACAGGAATCACTATACTGAATAACATATAACTTCACCTAAAATCTTTCTCTTTTAATCATAAAGGCCCAAATTAAAGATATATTCATCTATATATTTTCCACCATTCAATGCATAGCTAAATTTAGAACCTTGTGTTATTGAACTTATCAAATACTTACACTTAGACAGCAAAATCATCTTTACCAAATATCTTTGCCCACGTAATTTTTTGTTAACCTCTAAGACATTTGATTTACTAAGAACATCCTTTCCATCATAATTGTATATGAACGAATCATATGAAACCGTCCTTATAGACTTTCCAAATTTACTTACTAATGAATCATAGATTTCTCCATCTTCAGTAACTAAAAAAATCGGTGCATTATATTTATTAACAAACCTAATTATTTGTTCTTCCACCTGTCTAACGTTTGGTTGAATATATTCACCCGAAGGTTTCAGCCTAACATAGTCAGTTCCCCTAACATATACTCCTATACATTTATCAATATCTATGTTTTGTGCCTCGGCCTCAACTGCCTTTAAAACTTCATTACTAAATCTAAGATTATTAAATAACAGATCATAACTCTTTTTTTCAATTTCTTTGTCAAAGAAAATATCTTTTTCAAATAATCCTAATGGATTAATATTATTAAATGTCCATCCCGACAAATAAACATTCTTACACGAATAAACCTCTTCTTCAGTAATCTCTGATGGTTGCACAAAAAAATATTCCCACACATTATCTATCCCATTGTAATATTGAGTCATATAATTTTTCCAATCTACATATGGTATATAACCTTTTTGTTTTGCATAGTCTATATATATCACCTGTTTATGAATTAAAGAAAGTAAACCCTCCACTCCATCCTGATAATCAGGTTTTATTAAATATATAATTTTATTCTCATTATATTCTCCAAAACTCTTTTTCTTTTGTAGGACATCCCTTCTAGCTATACAATAATATAAATATTTAAGTTTATATCCCCAAAATCTATGTTTACGTTGAAATTTTAATCCATTCGGCATAATCTAATTTCTTCCATTTTTCTTTTTTATACTTAAACAACATTTTAATTTCTAAATTATTACCAGTTATATGATTAACTACTAAAAAGCAATATTTCTATACTCCTCTCTATAATTAAAGAATATAGTGAATTATGTCCTCTAATCCAGAACAAAACTTCTCATTATTACCACTCATCCCATGCCCCATTCCTGTAGCAATCTGGTCGTAATCCATAATAATCTCTTCTAATTTTCCAATATCTTCCACCGGAATAATTGTTCCCATTCTCTCAGCAACATTTCTCGCAAATTCTACTTGATGATCATTCACATGCTCATCAAACTTATGCTGTCTCGGAACCACAATTGGCACTTTTCCAATCTGAAGTGGCATAATAAAACTAGCCGGTCCACCATGTGTGATTACAATTCTTGCATCCTCAACATTTTTTATCATCTGCTGATAAGGAATGAGTTTACTCCACTCACAATACTTAGGTTCATAAGTACTGAAGCCTGTCTGCATAATTACATCTTCCTGAATTACACCATCTCTTTTTAGTTCATCTACTTTCTTAATCAGCCTGTTAAAAGGCTGCTCATGAGTTCCAACTGTTACAAAAATCATTATTCCTTCCTCTAAAAGATACTTCCCAAATTAATTGCTTTTGGATAGACTTCTTTTTGTTCTTCCCACTGCACAATAAACTTATCCACTATCGGATATACCATTTTTCCTGTCATTGTAGGTTTGTCTATACGATCAAACACTTCAATATAAACTAGTTTTGCTCCGAATAATTTTCCTAAGTAGAAAAAAGGAACAGCTACAGCCGCACCGCTTGAGATAATCAAATCTGGTTTTTCTTTTCTTAAGACCTTCCAAGCTATTTTTGTGTTTTTAATCAATGCCTTCAAACTTCTGTTTGTCGGATAATAACACGGATACATCTTCTCACCTTCAAGAATGCTGCGCGCATCTTCTTTGTCAAATGTTACCCAAAATCTGTCTTTGTCTTTCCAGAATGGCTTGAGCATATACAAATGTGTAAGATGTCCTCCTGATGAACCCACAAGACATATTTTCATTTTTTCCTTATTAGCTTTTCTTTTCATCGTTACACTGCTCCATCATTCTTTACTACACCTAACACAGTCTGAAGTATAATCTTAATATCCCCCTTCACACTCCACTCCCCAATATACTGGGTATCCAGCTTTACCACTTCCTCAAAGTCCGTGATATTACTCCTGCCACTCACCTGCCACAGCCCGGTCAGTCCCGGTCTGAATGACATTCTGGCTCTGTGGTGTGGTTCATACTTCTCCCACTCATCGAGTGTTGGTGGTCGAGTTCCTACCAGACTCATATCTCCTTTGAGGATGTTCCAAAACTGCGGCAGCTCATCTATTGATGTCTTCCTGATAAACTGTCCTACACCGGTTTTTTTTGTTCCATCCGACAGTATCTTGTTGCCTATGATTCGCGGGTCGAAATCCATCTTAAACATCATTCCGTCGCTCACCTTGTTTTGTGCCATGAGCTCCTTCTTTCGCTCCTCGGCATCCATGTACATGCTTCTGAATTTGTACATCTTAAACTTTCTTCCGTTTCTGCCGATTCGCTCCTGTGAGAAGAAAATTGGCCCCGGCGATGCGATATAGATTGCCGGAGCAACAAATATGGTTACAAGCATTGTGATAAGACAGCCAACCAGTCCACCAAGTATATCCATTGCTCTTTTTGCAACAAGCTGTGATGTGCTCGCATAGTTCATACTTGCTGTGATGACTGTGTAGTCACCTATTTTTTCTATCTGATTGAAATTGCCTGACATGGCCTTGTTTTTAGTGATGCCTCTGTGAACTGCTATACCCATCTCTATAAAGTTTGCTACCATATCATCGGGATATTCGCTCTCCGCACATGGTGGGATAAGCACCTCATCCACCCATTCCTCACAGGCGTAGTCCACTATCCCATCGTGATTTGCTACTATTGGTATTTCGCATATTGTTTTGCCCTTCAAATCGGCATCTGTTGCCGCTGCCACTATCTGTGTGTATCCAAAGCTATTATCCTTTATTCCCTGAAGTGTCTCCTCAAGGAGCTTTTCCGGTGCTATGACAAAGAGTGATTTTTTCGATGAAGCAAAGCTTCTTTTTTTGATAATTTTCTTTAACACCACTCTGCCTAAGTACGACACGAGAATATATATTGGAATCATGATGTAGTAAGACATACGCGAATATATCTCGCCCATCTGTGTAGTGAACAGGAAGAAGGTTGTTAATATTTCTACAAGCACCACATGCTTACATGTAGCTATGAGCTCATCGAGATAGCCGCGCTTCAATACATTTTTGAAGGCATCGGATACTATTTCCACGAAGAAATCTATGAGCAGAAATGCTGCTGCCAATATCCTGTAGTCCTTATCTGTGTATGGATTGCCAGGTCCAAAGCGCCATATGTATGAAACTATGAATGCTATCTGCATGCACAGGACATCTAAGAGCATAAAATCTATATGCTTGGTCCAGCCTCTTCCTTTCTTTCTGTACATTTTTTCTATGTCTCCCTGTATTTCCTGATTACCCTATTTCCAGTTCATCCCTATGCTGTCAAGCCTTGCTATGCGCTCTGTGTCGAGCACCATTCCGCTGGCCTTCGGGTTTTTTCTTTTACATCTGATATTTGATATCCAGCGTCCCAGCTTCACCCCGTCTGTGGAGTATGATACCGGTATGTCCAGATTGCCGTTTTTCTCATAATATGTTTTTGCAAGCTCAAACTTTCTGTTCCACTGTATGGCCGTCCTGCTTTCTGACCTGTAGCCTATGCTCTTAAGGCGCTTTAGCTGCTCGTCTGTCATTGAGCGGCTGTTGGTCTGGTTGGACAGCCACCGTCCAAGCGGTATGCCGTCTGCTGTGACATACTTTGCAGGTACTTCGAGGTTTCCATGCTCCTTGTAGTAGGCCTTTGCTGCACTGTAGTACTCTTCCCACTTCTGCTTGTTGTGGTCCCATATCATGCCAAGCTCCTCGAGCGCTTTTCTCTGCTCATCGGTGAGTGCCTGCTCTATGCCATACTTTTTTACCTTGAAGCGCATGTTATTGATCCATGAGCCGAGCCTGAAGCCTGTAGGCGATACGTATTTGGCCTTGATGTCCAGATTGCCGTAAGTATTGCGGTAGCATTTCAGCTCTTCAATTACCTCCTGCCAGCTTGAATCCGTAACATCCCATATCATGCCTATGTCGTTTAGCTTTTGTATCTTTTCCCAGGTGAGGTTTCCGGATATATTGCCTGACTTCACACGCCTCTGGGTGTTTATCCATGCTCCCAGTGTGAGTCCTGACTCAGTGACATAGCTCTTTGGTATCTTGAGATTGCCATTTTCCTCATACCACTGCTTTGCTGCCTCATAGTATGTGTCCCAGGCACTTCCCAGATTTTCCTGCAGGCGCATGAATATCTCCCTGCTGTCCTTGGTCTCGTCTATGATGCGGAATCTGTCGTCAAAGTGTTCTCTTGGCGAGTGAGTGTCCGGATACAGCAAAAATGCTTCCTGCATCTCGTTTTTCAAACAGTCTATGCAGTACAGGCTGTCAAAGTTGTTTACCAGGTCAAATATGACCGGCTGATTTTTGTTTCCTGCTGACAGTGCTCTGCCTATCTGCTGCAGATAGATGATTGGTGACACCGTAGGGCGAAGCAGTATTACTCCGTCCACATCGTCCACATGTATACCCTCGTTCAGCATGTCTATGCAGTAGAGGAGTTTTAAATGGCTTCCTGTGTCCTTTTTGAATTCGGCAAAGGCTTTGCTGGTCGACGCTTCGTTGTAGTACGCTGTGTATATGTGTGGCTTTTTGTCCACCTTGCTAAACCAGTCGCCTGCCTGCGCCTTCATCTCATCCATATGCTCTCTGCCCGAGCAGAATACTATGTATTTGCCATCAGGCTTTGTCATCTGTCTGGCAAAGACCTCTGTGAGGCCGTCTGCCTGCTCGAGTGCACGCTTTAGCTGCTCTAGAAGCTTTTCGTTTTCCGATACAAGTCCCGGGTTTGATAAGCCCTCGATTCGTTTTTTCAGTTGTTCGAGCTCTTTCTTGTATGAATACATGGCTATGACATATTTAGGCTCCGGAAGTATTTCCCTCACGATTGCTTCTCCGAGTGTCATCTCTGAGGCTATGTTGCCCTCAAAGAGCTCCTCTGCCATATTGCGCTGGTTGTCCAGATAGCGTATGTTTGTTGCTGAGAGCCCCAGGCGCTTTGCCTTCGGATATGCCTCCAGAAGCTTTCTCACACTCTTGCCCCACTCTGCGGCTCCACAACGGTGGAACTCATCGAGTATGATATAGTCAGGGTGCAGGGTGTCTATGCTGTCCTCATGCTTCATGAGCCTGCTGTATGACATGTATTCTATGTTTGAGAACTGTGTGTCTATGTTCTCAAGCTGTGTCTTGTAGATGTATTCACTTGGCGATAGCCATAGAAAGTGTTTGTGTGGATGCTGCTCCACGAGCTTGAAGGCTATCATCGACTTGCCCGTGCCTGTCGGATGGATGACGGCTGCCATCTGCTTTTCCTCCAGCATGGTTTCGACTGCTCTGTATGCATCTTCGTTGTGTTTGTAAAGATGTATGCTCATTTGCTGCCTCCGAGTGAAACACTACATTAAAAGGGAGGTTGGATTTCGCAGATTATTACAATCTGCGAAAATCCAACCTCCCTTATGTATAAAATAAGCATTTTATATAAATATGACCATTTTTCTGACCATTTATGGGATAACTATAGAATTGATTGCGGAGCGCTTGGTCTCCAGATTTGGATGCATATAGCGATTCAATGTAATATTTACATTGGAATGTCCAAGAATCTCACTTACACTCTTAGCGTCGGCGCCGCTGCTGATACAGTTTGTGGCAAAGGTGTGGCGCAATGCATGAAAGTGAGTATTCCCGATACCTGCTTCTCTTATATAGATATGAAATCTATTCTGATAAGTGCGGGGATCCATAGGCTGATTTTTCTTTAGAAAATAAGAGTCACCTTTCATTGAAGTGTTATAATAATCTGACAGCTTGTCATATATAAAGTCCGGGATAGGAATCTCACGAAGTGAATTTGAAGTCTTTGGTGAATCTATATATAAAGAAGTCTTTCTCGTGGCTGTGTGGTTATTTTGTGATGAACCGGATGTGTGTACCGTATCTACCGGAAGTCTCTGCACTGTGCGATTGACATGCAGAGTGCGACTAATCATGTCGATATCTTCCCATTTCAGGGCACAAATTTCTCCTAAACGCAGCCCCATAAAAAGGCACAATAAAATACCGAGCTTATAGATATCAAGCTCGGTAAGAAGATACTCGGTTAGCTTTTGCTGGTCTGTTGTATTGATTGTATTTATGTTGTTTGAGGATGTGACGGATGAACGTTTTGCCCTGTACGACAGATGAATTTCTCCGGTGCCATATGTGGCAGCTCCATATGCAAGGATAGAATTGAATATACAAAGTATGCTCTTTGTAATGCTCTCACCGGCTGTCTCAGGCAACTCCTTGAGTATTTCATTCTGATTTAACTCATCTATGACGCTTTCTCCCCAGTTCGGTTTGATATATTTGTTGTATATAGTAGAATACTTTTGAATGGTAGAGCACTTCCGGCTTGTTGTGATGCTTTCGAGCCATTTCTCAGCGACTGCTTTTACGGTGATAGCGGGCTGCTTTGGAGCTGCTGTTTGATTAAGTGAAGCAGCTTTCGCTGTAAGCAGCCTTTCTGTTACTTCCTTATAGCTGTGGCCGTATACCGATTTGCACTTTTTACTGCCGGCTGTGTCTACTATGTAGTAGCGCCCCTCCCAGCGTCCGTCGGTTCTCTTTCTGATGTTGGTTCCTCTTCTTGACATAATGTATGCCTCCTTGTGATTATTTATTTCAATAGAAGAGGAATGAAATACTTAATATTTATCTGTTTTCCATATATCTTTACCATTTTGGAATGCTCTCAGCTTTGTGAGTTTCTTTTCATATAATGCTTGTAGCCTTGGGATACGCATATGACGTTCGATTAAATCTTTTTTATACAAACTAAAATCCATTTCTGCTTTATCAATATTTACAATATTTCTATCCTTTACATATGATAAAAGCCGTACTTCTTTAGAAATTAAAGAATGTGTCTTTATCTCATCAATACGAATTGAACCAAGATGCTCGTATGGAATATTATAGAACATAGAATTACCGGAATCATATATAGGTGCAAATCCAAGTATTTCTAATGTGTCAGGATTTCTGACTATAGAAATATTATTCATGTGTCTGTCGGTATTTGAAATGAGATAGTCAGTCATTATTTCATAATCCATAAAATAATCAAACTCTTCTTCTTTTATTCCCAAACCAAGACAGACCTTTTTCAATGGATAATAATATGATTCATTTTGCTTAAGCTTGACTGATTGCAATAATTCCCATGCACTGATACATTCCAGATTTTCTGAGCAAAAATCATATGAAAGACATCCAAGTCCTTCAATTCCACCTTCTACTGTTAACAATGTGGGAGTGTATACTGTGAAATTTTCAAATTTTTGTTTTCTATGAAGTTCTGTTGCAAATAGTTCGTTTATACTTTGCTGGTATGATTCTCCATAATTACCTTTAATCATATATCTGCGGCCTGAAGTGTCAATACACCATTTTTTCTGAAGTTCTCCCTGTGAAGCAGCGCAGTTAAATTTTGTTTTCTTCCTTAAATCAAGTAAATTGTCCTTGTTTAGTGTTATTTCACCAAATGTATCTACGAAATCATTTGTAAACAGATTTACATCTTTCCATTCGATATCTTCACCACGAGGTTTAATCCAATAACAATCCGACAAACTTAAGGCCAAATTATCTACCAAAGCACTGTTTGTTGAAGAATATCCAAGTCTTTGCAGGGCAGTCTTAGCTCCGTGCCTCGTCTTAGGAATAGCCCTGTCCTTCCACCAATCATGAAATTTCATATCATTCATCTGTCCACCTATAGGAAAGTGGGCAAGAGCTGCTTCATTTTTTCTGTAATTTCCGAGAGTTCCACCTTCTGTCAGCTCCATCAGGCAAACAGGTATATCTTTATGCATTAAATAGTATTCTTTAGCTATTTTCTTCGCCATATATTAACTCCATATAATATCTTCTGTTTTATCAAGTCTACAGTCACGATTAAATTTATCAACTATTTCATAATAGGATTCAAATAAATCAGCCACATATAATGAAAGATTTTTTTCCTTAACACCATCAAGATCTTCACCTATCTTGATTTTTGTACCTATTGAATCAATTAAATACCTAGCGTCTCTGTTATAATAATAAATCTTACCGTTATTATCTTCAATTTTACACATATTATCATTATCTATCGGTAACTGGTTGGCAATCAATTTTATAATATACGGCGTTGGCGAGCTTTCTCCCTGCTCCCATTTTTGCAATGTACTTATTGGTATATTGAACATCTTTGAAAAACTACGTTGCGAAAGGCCGGTAGTATTTCGTATTTCCTTAATGCTCATAATAACAAACCTCCCATAAAAAATATATCCAATTTGGTTACTCTTTTTGTTATTATACCCAAATCGGATATATAATGTCAATATAATTTAATTTATTTCTGACCACAATTTTGACCATCTAAAAATAAAAAATATATAAATATTGCTAATGAAGTATTAAAACGCTTTGACAATGAAAATTGTCAACAAATTATTCATCATATACCTTTTTATAGAAATTAGTATAATAACTTATTGCTTATGAATTTTGGTATATTATAAAGGTTAAAAAGCCTTATGATATTAAAATAATAGGTACTGTTTATAATGATAATGCAATTTTAGAATTTTTAGAAATGGTTAAAATGAATACTTAAACGATTTAGAAACTAATATGTTTTATATTAAATTTTTCTTTGGTAAAAAGCTTAATTAAATAACTAATGAATTAGGATAATATCAATATGTCATTAGAGAAAATAGAAAACTGTAATAAATGTAATTTATGTAAAAATCAAAAACCTTTATTAGACAATAAAACAGACTGTGATGTAATGTGGGTAGGTTTATCTGCTAAGAAGGTTTCGAATGTAATAGAAAGCATACCTTTAAGTAATGATACCAATAGTGGTAAATTTATTTAATTAATAGAAAAAAAATTACCAAATATAAATTTTTATAAAACCAACTTAGTAAAATGTGTGCCGTTAAACGAAAATCATAAATTAAGGTATCCAAACAATGATGAAATGAACTTTTGCATTAATAATTTGATTTATGAAATTGAGATATTAAAGCCCAAAATAATTTTTATACTTGGTAAAAAATCGTATGATTTTATAAATAAATATTTTTTTAGAAATAAAATTGATAGAACTAAATTAGTTTATATTGAGCATCTGTCATATATATATGTTTATAAACGAAAATATATAGATGATTATATTAATAAAGTCGTAGATATATGTCTTGAAAAAATATAAGTATATTAGTTAATTGCTTATTGAAAAGCGCTATCTATTTTTCCCTTAATATGTTAATATAAGCCTAAGAAAAGAGGAACAAAATGAAACTATTAGACGAAGCTAAATATTTACGTAAAGACGCCATCTACGAAGACTACTATAAAATAATTAAAAACTTCAAAGACTATGATAAAATAACTACTAAGAAAATGCTTGAAACAATAATAGACTTATATAATCAAAAAGACTATCTAAAAGACTTCTTAACCATTGAAGAAATCGACTTACTTAAAATGATAATCAAAAATAAACGCCTAAAAGAAGACAAGGTTAGAGAACATATAGCCTATGAATCATTAAGTGCTAAACTAATTATTCGCTATGATTATACTCAAAAGAAATATAATATACCAGAAGAATTTAAAGAAAGTGTTAAACATACAATCAAAAAGCTAAATAAAACAGACTTATCCATAATCAAAGATAACACTAACTTTGAAAAAGTATTCTTAGGTATAATCAAAATATTTGGCGTTCTAACCAAGAAAGACCTATACAAGTTAGTATATGACTATACTGAAATAGATGCCGATGAATTTGATTACCTCATTAACTTACCATTAATTAATTATCACTTTATTATCCTAAAAGACAATGTCTATACCTGTGCTGATTATTACTTATACCTAGAAGAAGCAATTGAACTAATAAGCAAAACTCGTAAACTAAGTATCTATGAAAGACCAATTGAAGACGTAGTAGGGTATGGATACCATGATTTTTTACTAACGGAAGATTCAACCATAGCATTCCTAGATAAACTAGACGAACTACATTTATATCCCGACTATATCTTAAAAAGAATAAAAGAGTATTGTAATCTTAACTTAGATAGAACCGAACTAAAAGAACATTTAGCAGATTTAGTTCATAATGAGAAAGACTATCAAGAACTATGTATCTTACTAGATAACATGATGAACAATACTACATCAATTGCCTACCAAGGAAGAACTCCTAATGAATATCAAGAAGAAAAAATCAAAGAAAAGCAAACTAAAGAATACAATAAAAAATTTAATCAACTTAAAGATAACGAAGATATAATTCAGTATCGTAAAATTAAAGACCAAATAGGAAATGTCATTGAAAATTGTTGTCTTACTTATAAGACATTACCTATAGATAAATTTAAAAAATCATTTAAGCTAAATAACATCGATATCTCTAAAATGGAGACTAAAGCTTTAACTAATCTCTTGCTATTTCATAGTATTGATAATGAACCAACTGAGTTCTCTAAGTACACAAAAACATTAAATGTTTTATCTAGTGAATATGCTACAGCTTGGAAAATAGACGAAAACCAGGTAGAAAGTGTCTTTCAAATTAAAGATGTTAATCCTAAAAAGGGTGTAGTGATAGTAGAAGATGCCTATACAAATAAAGAATATGAATATTATGATATTGCTTTTTCTTGCTCCGGAGAATTCTTAAAAGGACTTTATATCTATACTACTTTAGTTAAGGTTGATAATATCTGGACTCCTAATGAATATCTTTTGCCTTTAGCAGGTTCTACTTTAGAAGATATAAATGAAAAGATTGATTCTATTAAAGGAGTTAATAATCTAAATACTAGACGTTTCTTAGCTTGTTATCTTTTATCTTTATCAAGTGATACGATAATAACAAAAAGAACATTATCTTAGTTTGACTGTACAATACAAAAAGTATCTAAAAAAAGCCAATTTTTAACATTAATTAAAATACGATATGGTTTAAATTTTTATAACTATATAGAACATCGCATAAAAAGAGAGTATGATTAAATTAAAAGTAAAAAAGAAATTGGCTTAGATTTTAT
>OGPT01001598.1_pt1 | contig 20293 bp, 35 predicted proteins | sample 1552951 | NCBI WGS metagenome assembly OGPT01 (sample SAMEA2580224, study PRJEB22360) | human gut metagenome | biome: human gut; feature: human-associated habitat; material: faeces | place: Denmark | collected 2008/2010
TTAACACAAAAAATGAAAGCAGACTTTTTGTGTCTACTTTCATTTTACCACTTCAGTTAATATTGATGGCTTTTTCTTTTTGTTGACCTCTTGTTGACCCTGTTCGTAATAATAATTGGCATCTTCATGCATTATTTGTGTTTCTTGTTCTTCAAGTTTGTTTTGCCCTTCTATATATGCACTATAAATAAATAATTCTAATATTTCACTATTTTTTACTCTTGTTCTTTTATAAATATTGTTTGCTAATACAGTAAAGTAATTATTATTCTTTAATAAGCCTTGTTCTTTCCATGATTCTATATATGTATTTATTCTTTTTTTAGTCTTATTATCTGCAATATTATAGATGTTTTCGGTTGTAAAATTAAATGTATCAAAGATTTCCTGAAGTCTGTTCTGTGTTTGTTTTGATATTTTATTATATAGTTGTTTTAATTCTTGCATTTTTGTATCGTGATAATTCCATATATTCATTTATCTATCACCTTTCCAAAACCAGTGCCACAAATCTTTTCCCATTTCGCCAAAAAATCCTAGCATAATAAAAAAAATAATCATAAATATTCCTTGCATTTATAACACCTCTATTCTTTATTGATTTGCTTATTAACTACTTTTGCTTGCTCTTTTTTATTGTCTGCCGTTAGCTTTTGTGCTTTCTGTTGTTCTGTCAAATCTGTTACTTTGTTGTCTTCCTCATTTTCTTTATTATCTTGCTCTACTCCTGCTTGTCCTATCATTTGCATTTGTTCTAAATTCTTCTGAATATTCTCTTCATTCTGTAAATCCATTTTAGCTAATTCACTTGTTGCATCTAAATCAAGATTCAATAGATTTATAACTGTTTCATCAGATAATAATCCTCTAACCTTTAGTGCGTTTGTAATATTTGTTGCTTTATCTGATGGTAAATTTCTATTTAGTTTTATTTCGATATCTCTGAAATCATATGTTTTACCTTTTTCTTTATTGAATTTTTCTAATATTATTCTCCATCTTCTTTTTAAACCTTCTTCAAAATCTCCTTCAAATGTTGCTATATATTGTTGTAAACTGAAGAATTTCTTTTCAAGTGCTGCATTATTATCTGCTTGTGTAAAACCTAAATCTGTCATATTAGGACAAAATGAACATAAACAAATAACATCTATCAATGTCTTTTTATGATTTTGTAATGCTGTATCATTTACATTCTTCTCAACCCACGCTATATCACTATTTATATCTTTACTTCCGTCTAGATATCTTACTCTACTTGTTAATACATACTCATCTTCTTTTTCTCTTGCAGGATTTATAATATCTTCGCCTTTTTCATTTTGAATAATTAATGGATTTTCTGGTTGATATCCTTTAACTTTTAATATTGCTTCATCATTATATTTAAATACATTTCTTGAGTTTTGAATACATCTTTCATATGCTTTTATTAGACTTATTACAGGTTCAAAAATTGCTATTCCATCGCAATTTTCTATAGCAGTTGCTGGTATATCATCATCCCATTTTTTAGGTTGTTTTTCTTCTATATTTTCTTTAAATACTGGTTCATTTTTAAATTTTTGTTCATATTCTGGTGTCCCAAACATTTTCCTTTTTTCAGGTGTATCATAATAATATCTTTTTCCGTCTTCTGTTGTTAATTCTATCATTTGTTGATATTCACCATTTGCCATATATGTACGAATTATTCTGTATATACCTATTAAATTCTTTTTAGCTGAATAATCCCATATAGCGATAGTTTCTAATGCGTCACTTCTTGCTATTGTTATTTCGCCTGTTTTTTCGTCTTTATAATATATTTCATAGCAAGCTCTTTTTATTAAGTAATCCAATACCATATGCAAAAAATGTGAAGCATCATTATTGTAGTCATTTATATGTTTAATTAATTCTTTTATTTCTGTTATTTCTTTTTCGTCATTAGTTTCATGATTAAACAGTTCTCTTATTATTTTGTCTTTATCTTCATTAAATGCTTTTACTTTATATGTTGGTGCTTTTCCTCCAAAATAACCAGCAGACATAACACTTATATATCTTTCTAATGGAACTTTTATATCTTCATCATCTAAACTCGCTAGTTCTTCATCTGTTAATTTTCTTCTAAATTTCTCATATAATTCTTTTCTAACATCTAATTCCTGTTGTGCCTTAAAATATATATCTGTTATACTTCTTTCTTCTGCTAATCTTTCTTTGCTATATCTTAACATGTTTTCCTCCAATCAAAAAAACACCTACTTTATAAGTAAGTGTTACATTTTTATAAATGATTTATTAGTCATTGACATATTTGTATTTTTAGGTTTTGGATTTTCATATACTCCAGTTAAGCAATCTTCTGCATCATCGTGTTCATTCTTTCCAGTTCTTACATAATGTTTTAGATGCTTTGCAAACTCTGGCCATCTATCTTCCCAATTAAGTGGAAAATAGGTATTATTCATTACTCCAGTTGAATTACTTAATATTCTTGCTATTTTATTTTCTCCTTGATGAAACCATCTAACATTTGTATGTCTATTACCTAATTTCCTTAAATTTGTTATTACATTTCTTGCAAATCCTCTGCCACCGTTGTTACTTTCTATATTTGCATTTCCAACATTATCTTTGGTCATCATTTCTGCCACTGCTGGTTCTGTTACTTCCATCGGATCTTGTGTAAAAATAACATCTAAAATATAGTGTTCATTATTATACATCTGATAATCTATTGAACATAAATAATCATCACCTTCGTCTGCAGTATCTGTATAATTCATAACATAATGTGCTGGTGGTAGTTTTTCATAAGTTTTAAATGATTTATATAATCTATTCTTTACATCTATTGGTTCCTGTTGATAATTAGCATAAACAATATCTTTATTCATATTTTTCGTTTTGAACTCATAATCTTCTTTGCTTAACACTTCTTTACATAACATTGAGCCATCTTCTTGGACTGCTTTGTAATTTATATGCCTTACATTAGGATAATTTTCTAATATATATCCTGCTAAATCATTACTAGACCATCTTGTCATAATGATTATTAGTTTAAATCCATTTTCAGTTCTTGATAACATTGTATTATTGAACCACTCTATATGATTTTTTAGTGTATTCTCGTTATAAGCTTCTTTAGCATTTTTTATAAGATCATCTATTATCATTATTGTACAACCGAAACCAGTTGCAGTTCCTGTTGGAGATGTTGCTAAATAGTTTGATACTTTACTTCCAGCCAATGCCCATTTTTTTTGTGTTGCTTCACCATCTTTAATTTTGGTGTTAGGAAATATGTCATTATATACAATTACTCCTTCCGTTTTTGCAGAGGCTATTGTATCTCTTACTGATTTGGCAAACGAACTTGACAAATCTTCATTATATGATCCTGTCATTATCTTTTCGTTTGGATTAGTTCCTAATATCCATTCTACAAATTTTCCTGCAGTTCTTGACTTTCCATGTCTTGGTGGCATATTTATTACACATACTTTTTCATTACTCTTGTAAAAATCTTGTAATTGATAACATAAATCTTTTAAAAAGTTACGTTCTTCTTTGTAAAAATCAGATGCAGTTAATTTACAATATTCAAAAAAATCACGTCTGGCTAATTCCAAACGTGCTTGCTTTTTTAATTCTTCTTTTAAATTATTATTCATTCAATATCTTTCTCAGTTCTTCTGTTGACATTCCTGAAAATGGATTATTTGTATTAACATTGCCATCAATTGTTACTTTTTCTTTAAACATTCCTAGATGTCTTCCTAATAATTCAAGAGCTTTTGTTTTATCTAATAGTTTTACTTTTTGAGTATCACCTATTTTTTCTCTGTCATATCCATAACCCTCATATTCTTCTAAAGTTTCTAGTGACGATATTGCTCCTGCTGTATCACTATCTATATCTGCTATATTTTTCAATTGTCCATTTTCTGTATATAGTTTTCTTATATCCAAAAATGCTATTTTGGCTAACTCTTTTATTACTTTGTCTTGTGTTACTTCAGTTCTTTTTTCTATTTCTTTTTGCTTTTCAGCTATGTATTCTTGAACCTTAGTGTTTCTTAGTAACTTGCTACCATTCACATTGGCTGTTTCATCTTTTTTACACCTTGAATAAGCAACTTTATAAGCTCTCGTTGCATTAAGATCTACTAAGTACTCATTGCAAAATCTTTTTTGTGCATCTGTCAATTGAATCACCTCTTTTGTCCGTATCTTGTTTTTCTATTCAGCTAAATAAATATTTTTTCCATTACCAATTATATAATTTTCGTTACAATCTTTTTATTAATGTAATAGAATCTATTCTTTGCTCTATCTTTACACTAGTATTTTGTTTATATTGTTCTACTGTTTCATTTATAAATTCATTACTACTTGCTACAATTTCACACACATCTTCGTATGTAAATGTTTTCTCATCATTTTGATTATGACCATATTCATATAACCATACATGAGTTAATTCGTGTTTTAATGTCTTTATTATATTTGCTTGGTCCTTTAATAACATTATTTTTTGTGTTTTATATATTGTTACTCCTAAAGTTCCTTCGCCTTTCATCTCGTTGTTTATTGTAGCTTCATCTACTTCTTCTATTGACCACTCTGTGTTGTTTATTTTGAACTTGAACATAATCATTTTCTCCTTTGAAACATTTGTCTTTTCTTTTACACTCATCACATCGATGCTTCATGCACATTGCAAAATTATATTTCTTCTTTCTCATAAGCTTCACACCTTGTTGTTATGATTCCACCGTATGCAGACGTGTGAATTTCGCACATATCTTTTTCTCTGTTTTTGCAATTCTTGCATTGTTCTTTGACATATTTGTCAAATCGTTCTTTTTCACTAATCATAACTTCACCTTCTTTTGTAATAACTTTTTTTGGTTCAGGAACCTAGACTCGAACTAAGAATAGCAGGTCCAAAACCTGCTGTTATACCATTTAACTATTCCTGAATGTTTAGAACCTGCTAGGAAGGTTCTATGTGGTGATTTGATTTACCAAATATCAATTTACAAATATCAAGGAGTTCAAATTGCGAACAAAAAAGTCATCAGCTATACTACCAATAATAATATTTTTTATATCAACATTGCCTAGCATTTGTTAATAACGCATAATAAAAGAGCCTATCTGTTTGATAGACTCTTTTTATGGTGGAATGTGCGGATTTGCACCGCTCTTGGGAGTTTAACAAATATTTTGGTATCATCGCATTTGCTTCAAATGGTCATTCCATTTTAAAAAAATATATTCCCAAGATTCTTTCCATTCTTTTCATTCATAGGCTTTCCCTCCATTCTTTCATTATCTTCGATTTTATCAATCATCTCTATTATTGACGAAACAATTGTCGAAAACGGATCGAATATCATTAGAATTACCCACAAAACAAACTTGACTACTTTCAAAATATTCATTGTTAACTAAATTAATTACCGTAATTATAACCATATTTTACTATCATGTCAATATAAAAATAGCCTGACGATGTTAACCTATCGTCAGACTATCTTGTGAAATTGAGAAAAGAAAATTAAATAATACTAAATACGAAATTTATTTATTTAATTTTACAATTATAATTATAATACCTCGGAATTAAAATTACATCCAAATTTCATCACAATTTTATCCAAATTTCATCACAATTTTGTCACAATCCTATATTTATTACCTCTAGCATACTTTCTAAAGCCTTGTTTTTCACATTGATTAGTTGATTGATCGTTTTAGGTTTTTGAAATTCTGCACAATATCTTTGCGATACATAATCCCACTTTGCTTTATCTATGTAGTAAGTTTCTACGATAAACTTCTCCTCTGATGATAATTGATTTAATAAGTTCTTTACCCTCACTACTTGCTTATTTAATCTGTCTTTCTCTTTCTCTAGTTCTTTTAACTTACTTTCTAAAAAAGTTCTATCTTCTCTGTTAATATGTACACGTTCTTTTTGATAATTCATTGCTGTTTGTTCTGTAACATTTGAGATTTTATTCGTCTTTCCGCTCGGTACTTCTCCTACCGCACTAGATAACTGCATTGATTCAATTATCTCTTTATCGCTTTCCTCGTATACTGTTCCAGCATACTCTAATCTATTGCCATACTCTTCTAGCTTTATATCTATTTCTAATATTTTAGCTTCGTTCTTCTTGTGTTCTCTTAACATGTTTTCTAAATCTTCTTTGACAAACTTCATTTGTACCTCCTACATTTTTAATTTCTTTATCTCTGCCTCCAGTAGCTTGTTTCTCTCCTTCTCTTTATGTAATTCTTGCTCAAAGTATAATGTACGTCTTTCTTCTGATTTCTTATCTCTATAAAATACTGCTAGCATGTTATATGTTGCATGAAACTTTTTGAATAGTTCTATTATTCTATCGTCATCAGTATATTCTATTAAATCTCTAAGTTCTTGAATTTCTGCTTGTGTTAATGTTCTTTTAATTTTCTCCATTTTACTCCTCCAAATCTTTTACTCTTTCTAGTATTTTTTCTACTTTTCGTTCAATAATATGCAAGCCACCTTCTATCAATTGTCTATCTCTACAAAGAATAAGGTCGTTTACTATTATTTTTATTTGTTCAGCCTTTTCTTTTATTTGTTTGATATCAGCTTCCTCAATTGCTGTTAGGCCCATTTTCAATTTTCCTCGCTTTCTTCTAATAGTTCTTTTAAAACTTGTATTTTATAATCGCAACCTTCTGCCCTAAAATGCACTCTCCCACTTGGATTATCTATCGTTCTGTAATTTCCTTCTTTTTTTAAATCTTCTATCTTATCCTTTATTTTTTGAACTGAAATATAATTCTCATAAATTATTTGTTCTGCTTTTTGTTGTTCTTCTGCTCTACCTTGTATATAGGCATCTTGTCGAATATTTCTATATTTAGTTGCTGTCATTTCATCTAAATTTGGTGCTATTGCTATATATTCTTTTAGCTCTTTATTTTCACTTTTCAATAAGCACCTATGCTCACACATATTGTTTTTAAATTCTTCTGCATTTTTTAAATTCATTTCACTTAATCTTTTGTATTTCTCATTCTCTTTTTGTAGTTTTTCTATTAGATTTACTGCAATATCTAAATCTTTAGCAAACCAGCTACTCATATATTCTTTTCGATCTTCATCACTTAATTCTCTTTTTATATCTTCAACTGCTTCCTTTTCTTCCTCGTTCATTTATTTCACCTCTTTTGCTTTGTTTATAAAATAATCTTTAACATCTTTTATAGAATATGCTATCGGAAATTTATCACTTTGATTAAAAAAAATATGTTCTGACATTAATTCTATTATTTTTTCTAGCTCTACTTCTTTGTGTTCTAATCTACTACATTCGCTGTCTACTGCTTTAAATTCTTCTTGTAATCTTTTATAGTCTGATAAAATATGTTCTATAGCTTCAATATGTTCTCCACCAAAACAGTTATTCATATCCATATTTTCAATATTTGCATTTTCAATCATTTCTTCTAATATTTTTATATCTTCTTCACATCTACCATTCATTGGTTGACTTATCATTACTTTCATATCTTATTTACTCCTCCTACCAATTAACTTTAATTGCGTAATCATTAAAGAATGGCTGATATTCTATATTTAATCTCAAATCTTTCATTTTATCTATTCCATATCTGTCTATTGACATTCCACCTCTCAAATTTCCTATATGATTAGTTATTGCAAATTTAAGTATGTTTTCTAATTGTTCTGTATATTGATTATCTGCTTTTTGTCCTTCTAATTCTGCTTTTAATCTGTCATTCTTATTTCTTAATCTACTATTAGATAATTGACAATTTTGTAATTCTTCCTGTAAATTTTCTATTTTCTTATTTAGCTTTTTTACTTTTCCTTTAACACTCATCTTCTCCTCCTAAAATAGTGATTGACATGTTCCCACTTTGTCAATAGGAACTATTTTACTTTTGTTATTTCCATAAAATACTTTTACTACTTGTATAGGTTCCTTCAATTCTGTATATATAAACTGTTTTCCACTTATATCATTAACGCAATCTACATATTCTCTTCTTGTATTTTTAGTAAATATTCCAACACAAGTTCCTTCAAATTCTTTTTCTACAAATTCATAAATTTCTTGTTCGCAACTTCCACCTTGATTTAATGTTATTGAAACATCATCTTCTATATATTCATCATCTATTGTTGAATTATATACATGTTTTGTTTCTTTTCTCTGTAAATATCCTTTGCATATAACTTTCCTAAATAGTAAATTATTCATTTTCTACCTCCACAAGCTTCTTGTTTTCTAGTTTGTAATATGTATTTATCCTCCTTGAAAATGTCGCTTACTATTGACATTTTTATCATTAACCGACTTTTATATTTATTAAACTTGTATACTTGCTTACGTGCAAGTATATTTTTTTGTCGCTATTTACCGTTATTTTTTATCATTAACCGACATTTTATATTTTTTTAAACTATCTACTAGATCTCTAGTTGTATATTTATCTAATATCCTTCTAATCTTTAAATTTCATTATTCTTTTTCCTTCTTCTATATCTATTCTCCCTCCTTGACTATCTATTACCTATATGCTATTATGCTTTTGGAGATGTGATGGAATTGGCAGACATACCAGTTTACCAAACTGGCGGATATTATCCGTGCGGGTTCGAATCCCGTCATCTCCACTGAGCACCTACAAAGTAGGTGTTCTGTTTTTTTTAACATATTTGTTTTCCCTACTCTTTCACTTCTTGATAGTCTATTCTCTTAATCTCTTCAATTGTCGTGCAGTATATGTAACCAATTTCATGGTATATATCGTTTGTTGTGACTATTTTCTCGATTACTTCATAATCATTTTTAAATAAATTATATTTTCGTATCCATAATTTATATTTTTTCATTGTTTTCTCCTTCTTCAAATATTCCTAATACAGTTCTCTTGAATTGCTCTGTTTCTTGTTTCTGACTTGTTTCAGCCTCTTTAATTAACTTGAATTTGTATAACTCAGCTTCCATGTCTGATTTAGTTTTCATCATTTCTTTATGTATTTCAATAGCTGAATCTAATAACTTGTCTATTTCTTGAAGTGTTTTCATTCTTTTCATAACATCTACTGTCAAAACTATTGCTATAATTAACAGTACTGACGTTACAACAATTTCTGATGCCATAATCATTATTTCCATTTTATTTTCCTCCTAACTTTTTCTTTAGTTCGTCATAATTTATATAATAATCACATCTGTATACTTCTCTAAAATTCTCTAATTCTTGTTTATTACAGCCTATACAGGTTTTACATTTTGTTTTAGGTGTATCCATACTCATTCCCCCTAAATCCTCGATATATGGTTCATATTTATAGCTTCAAATCCCTTTTGTGTTCTTTCATATACTGCTACCGTTTTCCCTGTATAAGTGCATTTCTTTTTATCTATAACTTTTACCATTCCCATTCTTGATAATTCTGTTAGCCTTGGTGCCGTGTAATTTCTCTCTGTGCTTGGTATAAATCCTAAATCATATAATTCAACTGCTAATTCCTTTGCTGTTTTGGGTTCGTCTAATCTGTTCAAAATTTGTATGTATCTTATTTTGACTTTGTCTTGTATATCATCGAAGCTCATCTGCCTTGTCATTTCGGTTATCATTCGTATCACTCCTTTCAACTATTGCAAAATTTGCGACAGTTCATATTTCTAGTTATTATCTATCAAATCCCAAAATCTCTCTGCTCCATAATCATTTATTAATATTTTTCTTAACTCACTTATCTCTATCTCTTCTAAATCTTGAATATTATGTTCTTCACAGAATTTATTTGTTCCGAATGAACAAGCTCCTGTTAAAGCTCTATATTGACTTCTGGTTACTTTTCCAGTTCTTTTTATTTCTGCTATGATTTCTCCTGAATCAACGTTGTCTAACTTTTTATAAGTAAGATCATCTATTGCTTCTCTTACTGTATATCCATGAGCTGATATTTTCCCTTCTGTTACTATATACATAGCTTCTATTTGATCTTTATCTTGTCTGTAAATATCTCTTATATCTACTGCTTTTATTATTTTTATGTTATCTCTTTTTTTCTCTGACAATATTATGCTTCTGATTCCATCAATTTCTACAACCTCACAAAATTCTTTGTTCCATAATGTGTATTCCGTATTTGACTTTAAAACTCTTTTTCTCATATCTGTATATTCTTTATTTCCTACTTGAGCTACTTTAGCAAAAACAGGTATCATTTTGTCATTATTATCTCTTTTGTACTCTGCCAAGGCTATCCATGTTCCTTTTACAGCTTTTATAGTCCCTTTGTATCCGCAATCAAAACATATTGAGTTTTTACCACTAATAACATTTTTAGCATAGTCTCCACTACTTGCATTTTTAGCATAGTCTCCACTACTTGCATTTTTAGCACCGTATCCACTACTTGCATTTTGACAATTTTCAAATATCCCTTTTATCCATTCTTCAACCTTATCACTAAAGTTATCTATTAATTTAAATCCTATTCCTTTTGCTACTTTTTCAAAAAACTCAAACATCTTCTTTCTCCTCTCAATTTTTTAAAATATAATCTCTTAAGTCATATTCTTCAGCTTCTGTTAATTTATTAAAGTTCTCATCTTCTTTTATGTTTCTGAGAAATTTCATTTTCTCGTCAAGATTTCTCAAATTTTCTTCGTTGTATTTATTAATAAAATATAAATAAATATTCTCTACATTCTTTACATTCTTGTTTGTGTTCATTTGTTGTTCATTTGGTGTTCTTTTGATGTTCAAATGAACAGGTTTTTGTTGTTCACTATCTATGCATTGAGCTTGGTAATCCTCATATTTTTCAATAGTTACAACGGAAAATTTGTTGTTCGGTTTTATCCTCAACATTTTCAATTCTGCTAATAAATTGATGTTCCTATACACAGAACTTTCTGTCATTTGTAATTCATCACTAGCCACTTTTCGTCCAAATACAAACTGCCCTTTTTTGAGATTTATTATCTTATTTCCCACCAGTTGTTCTCTATCTTCATGACTAGCTTTTATTAAGCACCATATCCAAACTTTGAGTGCTTTCTCGTTTCCCCAAATGGGAGATTGTATAATTTTTCGATACAACTTAATCCATGTGTTGTCCATAACTCCCACTTTCCTTTCTATAAAATTAGGGATAAAACTTATGTCTTACCCCTGTTGTCTTTATAAATAATTTTTTCCTATTAATCGAATAAATTCTTCTATTGTATGTCCTTTATTCAAGTATTTCTTCTCACATTCTTGTTTTAATTTAATGTCTAATACATGTCCTAGTTTTCCATGAACTCCTATCGTTCCTCTGTGATGTTCTTGACACAGATATACTTTAAAACCATTTTCTTCTGATATCCTTCTATTAGGATTTCCAAAGAATATATGATGTTCTTCAACTGGTGCATATAATCCACACACATAACATCTTTTTTTGTTTTGCATTATTGAATCCATTTAATTCCCCCAACTCTTTACTAGACTGTCTAATTCAGCTTTTGACTTTGTTTCTATGTTATGCTGTTTAGCTTCTTGGACTAACCACTCAATTAGTAAACTCATTTCTTTGCTATCGTATGTACTTGAACCATAATAGCAGTGCACTTTTATATATTTGTCTTTCCTGCTTACTTCTTGCACCAAGAAACCTAATCCTTGCTTTCCCCATATTCTTTTGAATTTTTCGTAACTTGCTTCTTGAACTATAAACGGTTCATAACTTCCTATCTGCAATACTGCATCTTTGTATACATCTTCTTTTGTTATTACTGCATCTTCTGTCGTTATCTTTTTAGCTATCTTGTCGCACAACACCCAGCAATATGCGTTGGCATCTATCGACCTTTTTTTGTACCACTTCTTTAGTTCGATATTTAGTTTATTTTCGTTTTTTAGTTCTTCTACTACACTTGCCTCTTTGGTATCTAGTAAGAGGCTTATTTTAGTTTTTCGTGTATTAAAATCTATACTTATGTCATTGATTATTCCGTGTTGTTTGCATTGTCTTTCTTCCTTTCTACATGTTGGTGCATAAACACATATTCTGAACTTTCTGATATGTTATTTAATAAAAACTCACTTGCTTGTTGTTTACTTAGATGACTTTCTTTAGTTCTAAACTCATAAACATACTTACAGTCTTGCTGTTTTTCTTTTATTCTTTCTTCTATCTCATCTTCATCATAATTGCCTTCAATAAGATATAGATCATAATCTTTTGCTGTTATCCCTTCGACTGTTTTAGTGTCTGTCATATAGATTACTTTATAATCATCAAATAACACTCTATAACCGCATTGTGGTACGTCATGGTATAATTTGATTGGCACGACTTTAAATAGCTTATAATCGTATCTTGTGCCAATTTTAAGTACATCTATATTCTTCCTTTCAACTCCACATTCAAGTAATGGATTTAGCAACCATTCACAACAAGCAAATCTCAATGTTGGCCTTTCTTCAGCTAATCTTTTTATTGTTTCTTTCTTAAAGTGGTCTGAATGTATATGTGTAAGAAATACAATCTTTAGTTTTTTATAATATTTTTCTAATCTTTTAAAAGTAACTCCACAATCTATTAAAATTATGTCTCTTATTATTGTTGCGTTTCCTGAACTACAACTAGATATAATTTTATAATTCATTCATAGATACCTCTTTTGTTTCTTCTGTTTGTTCTATAACATCAGCTTGTACCTCAATTGGTTCTTGCTGTGGAATATCTTGTTGAATTTCCTCTGCTTCATACATTCCAGCTAAATCTTCAACAAAAGTTTCTCTTAAAGCTCTTACTTTTGCTACCTTCTCAACCATTGTTGCACCTTTTGTACTCCAATTTGAATTTAATGAACCATCATTTTTTCTTTGTGCTACTTCATTGAAACTTACACTTGAATAAGTTGGATGTGTCCAATCTTTTCTAAATACTCTAGCCCAACCACCTACAAGTTGTTCTGTTCCTAATTTGAATGTTCCTTGTCTTTCTTCTATTGATCCATCTTCTTTTTGAACTATAATTCCACATTCCATTCCGTCGTAATTTGGATTTAAAACAGCTCTTTTTAATATGGCATCTTTTCCAACAACTAATTGTGCTGGTGTTCCAGCTTTATATTTAATCAAATATGCTTCTCTTAAAAATGGATTTAATTTTCTAACCTTACAAAGTTCTGTAAACAATTTAAACTCTTGATTTGTAATTGGAGCATCTGTTCCAACTATGTATTCTTGTACTATTTGTTTGGTTAATTTTATTTCTTGTCCTTCAACTTCAAACTTAACTACTAAGTCTTGTACCTTATCTTTATTTTCATTACTCATAATCGTAACCTCCACTTTCTAAAAATTGTTTTAATTCTTTCAATTTTGTTCTTGTTCCTCTTACCATAAATTTCAATGTTAAAATTTCCTCTTGTTTTTCCTCAACTGGTTTTTGTAAAACTACTGTTTTGTTTACATTAAAATTATCTAAAGCCTTTTTTGTTTCTTCTGTCTGTACTCTAATGTTTTCATCTGCCATTCTTCGAGCTTCTTCTAACTGCTTCTGTTTTAATTCTTCTTGCTTTTTCTTTTCTTCTTCAATAGCTTTATATCTACTTGTTACTGTTGCAATTGCTTTTGATACGTTTAAATCGTTCTTGTATTCAACTAATATTTCTGCTTTATGTTCTTGTGTTTCTATTAGTTTTAAGTCATCTACTACTTTGTCTATAAACTGTTTTGCTTGTTCTTTTAAGCTCTTTTTACTTGCTGATAAAGTTACATTTATTCTTGATTGTGAATATGTAACAAAATCAATATTATTAGCCTTTTTATATTCTTCAAAATAATCTTTTATTTCTTGTTCTTTTTTGTTTTTTAGTTCATTCTCAACCGTATCAATCTTATTTTTTAAATCTATATCTGCACTCTTGTATTTATCTGATATGTAAATTTTGTAGATTTCTTCAAATTTTGTGTATGGCGCTAATATCTGCTCTTTTACCATTTTTCTTTGAGTTTCTACTTCTTTAAATTCTTTATTTAACTCAGCTCTTACTTCTTTAATTGTCTTGACGTTTTCCTCTGTACAAACTAAACTTTTTGCATTTTTAACTTTCTCTTCAATCTCTTCAGAACGTTCTTTTAAATGTTCTTCAATTTGTGGCAATTGCTTGACTATTATTAATTCGTTGCTCATAACCTACTCCTTTCAAATTCAATTATTTGCGCTCTATTTTCGCTTTTTTCTTGTTCTCTAAGTCTTTCTTCAACCGTTTCTTTTTCTTCTATGTATTTGTCTTTAACTGCGTTTATTTCAGCTACTATGTCTTTAATGTCGCCTTTTATGTCTTTTGAAACAAACCCTGCTTTTAAATCATTCAAATCATTTGCATAACTTTCTAAGTCGTCAATGATGTTTTCTAATTCCTCACATCTGTCTTCATCACTCAAATTCATTTTTTATCTCCTCCAAACACTTTTTACATACTTTCTTATCTTTAAAATCTGTTAACTTCTTATCACTTCCGCAAATAATACATTTGCCTTCGTTTTTACGTAATATAATGTTTGAACCTTCGACTGATATTTCAATAGGCGTTTTGAGTTCTATTCCTAATTCTCTTCTTACTTCCATTGGTACAACTATTCTTCCCAACTCATCAACTTTTCTTGTTATCATTTTTCTTTTCTCCTCTCACTTGCACTTTTCCACTAAAAATGCTATACTAGTGGAAAAGTATGATTATTCATGTAATCTATTTTTATTTACATTTGTTAAGTTCTAGTCGGCTTTCCAATTTGACTAGGACTTCTTTTATTTTCATTTTGCAGATTACCTTGTTATCATTTTGTTCAACTATCTTGCTAAGCTCATTGATTGTATTTTCTAATATTGTTGTTTTCTTATTTAGCTTATAATTGTCTAATTTAAGTTCTTATACTTCGTTTCTTAGCTCTTGGTTTTCTGCTTTTAGTTCTATTCCGTCCATTCGTTACTCACTCCTTTCAACATATTTCTTTTATATATGTTCCATATACTAATTTTTTTTCCTGACATCTGATAAACTGTTCCTTGTACTGCAACTGCTATTGCTATAACTTTTGCTATTTGACTAATCATTATCATTAAGCAACCAAATGCGTCTGCATATTTTTCCATCTTTCTCACCTCCTTTTAGTGAACAAAACAATTTGAAGTATTAACTAATCGTTTTGCTTTGATTACGGATTTACTTTTTACTTTTGTTTTTGAACTTTCTAAATACTCTTCAATCCATTCTTTTTTGAATAAATAACATCTTCTTTTTCCTCTTGCATATTTAAGTCCATTTGGTATCCATGTATGAGTTATCATATAAGGCGTTACATTTTTCTTTTCTCCGCCATACATTTCTGCTATCTCTTTTGTTGTATAAAGCATCTAATCGCCTCCTCTCTTTTTGTACCTTGTCGCAATTCGTTTTGTACATCATGTTGTACTTAATCTTTAAAAAAAATATCCGTTACTTTTTTCCCTAAAGCTTTGGACAATTTTTCTAAAGTCACATTTGTTATCACATCTGTTTTATTATTTTCTAGCTCTGATATAATTGTTCTTGACACCTTTGATTTATTTGCTAATTCTTCTTGTGACATATGCTGTTTTTCTCTTGTTTCTTTTAATACATTTTTCATTTTTTCTCCTTTCTGTTCAACTTGTTGTACATATATTATCATAAGCATTTTTTGTTGTCAACTATGTTGGACAAAATTTTTATAATTTTTTTTGACTTTTTGTATATCTTGTTGTACAATATATTTGTATCAATACTTGGGAGGTTTTAAATATGTTTTTAGGTGATTTAATAAAAAAATATCGTAGTGCGAATAATCTTTCCTTAAGAGATTTTGCTAAAAGATGTGGTTTAAGCCATACATATATTTCTGCATTAGAAAAAAATATAGATCCTAGAACTGGTAAACCTATCGCTCCTACTCTAGATACTGTAAAATATGTATCTAAAGGCATGAATATATCTATTGAAGAAATATTAAAAGCATTAGATGATAAGCAAGAATTTATAATAAATTCTGACCTTAACAATGAATATAAAGATGAAATTGGTAATGCAGTTATTGCAATTCCTGTTTTAGGTACAGTTAAAGCTGGATATGATTATTTAGCTCAAGAAAATTGGATTGGAACAGTTGATGTTGAGACTTCATTAGTTGGTAATGGTGAAGATTACTTTGCATTAAAAATTCATGGCGATTCTATGTCTCCTGTTCTTGTAGAAGATGACATAGTTATAATAAAGAAACAAAATGATTTTGAAAGTGGCGATATTGTTGTTGCAATTATAAATGGTAATGAAGCTACAATTAAAAAAGGAAAAAAGAATGATAACAGTATTTTACTACAACCACTTAATCCTAGTTACGAACCACTTATATTTACTAATAGTGAGATGAAAACAATACCTGTTGAAATAATCGGTATAGTAAAACAATTAAAAAGAGAATTTTAAATAAAATAAAAAAGAGAAATATGTTCAAGTTTGCGACAAGGTACATATTTCTCACAACACAAACACTATTGAAAGTGAATGTATAATTATTATATAGAAAAAGCCTTCATATTTCAATAGTAAAAATAAGATTTATTGAAAAAATGGAGGTATTTTATTATGTCAAAAATAACAATTGATGAAGAAGTTTTACAGCAGTTGTTGAAACAAGTCGCACAAAATAATAAAAAAAGAAAAGAAGGTTCGTTTGAACTATATGGAAATGGAAAAGCAAGACTATATTATACTTTGAATAAAGAAAGATACAGAACAACAGTTGTTGCTGACAGCGAAGAAGAAGCTCAAAGAAAACTTGCAATCTTTGTTGAAGATGTAAAAAAAGGAAACTTTATTAATACTAATTATACTTTTCGGAGAATTTGCACAAGTATGGCTCGATGAAAAAGTTCGACCAAATGCTGGTGACTTGTGTGTTAAAAAATATATTAATTATTTAAATAATCGTATACTTCCCTACCTTGGAAATGTAAAGCTTAAAGATCTAACTAGAAAAACTTTAGAAAAATATTTTAATACCGTTAAACAAACGACTACAAATTACAGAACAAGAAAAGAAAATAATACTGTTAAGCCTTCTACGGTTAAGAAATGGAAAAGTATTATTCATGCATGTTTGGAATATGCTGTTGAATGCGAATTATTATTTAAAAATCCTTGTGATAAAATTAGAATAAAATTCACTACAACAACTGATGAAAAAACAATCAAACAGCTAATAAAGTTAAAGAGAGAGAAAATTAATTATTATAATATCGAAGAATTTAAAAAAGTATGTGGGTTATTAGAAAAACAGTTTTTAGAATATTATTATAGCAGTAATATAGATGATGAAAAGAGACTTAGAGAAGTTGGAAGAAGATTTGTAGTTTTGCTAGCTTTAAAAACAGGTATGCGACGTTCTGAAATTTTTGGTTTAACTAGAGATGATTTATCAGTTGAACATGCTTACTTTGATGTTAATAAAAGCAGACATTATATTGCTTCAAAAGGAAAAATCACAAAATACCCTAAAAACGATTCATCTATTAGGAAAAAACCTTTGCCAAAATCGATTTTAAGCTATTTAAAATTGTACTATGATTTACTTGATAGGTTACAGTATAAAGAGACGTATATTTTTGATTATTTAAGTATAGATGGTATGTCAACATGGTTTGATACTTGGCAGAATAAAAATAACATTAAAAATATTAGATTTCATGATTTAAGACATACTCATGCCACTATTCTTTTGTTTATACATACAGACATAAAAACAATATCAGAAAGACTAGGTCATTCTGATATTCAAACAACTTTAAATATTTATGCTGATGTTTTACATGATCTTGATATAAAAACCGCAGAAGGTCTCGACTCTATTTAAAATTTGGGTAATCTTTTTATAAGATTGCCCATTTTTCAATATAAATTTGGGAAATTTTTGGGTCTTCTATATCAAAATATACCACTTTTTATCACTTTTTACCACTTTTAAAAAAGAAATAAAAAACGCTGTTTTCCTTTATTTCAAAGGATTACAGCATTTTTGTCTTTTTAAAATGGTACCGATGGTGGGACTCGAACCCACATGGTTTCCCGCATGATTTTGAGTCATGTGCGTCTGCCAATTCCGCCACATCGGCATAAATTAACTTGCTTTTAAATAATACCAAATTTGCTATTTAAAAGCAAGTGATTTTTAAAATTATTTTAAATATTTCCACCGTCTGTCATATTATATGTTTCTCCTTTAGCTTTACCACTTACTGGCACACTTAGTTGTTTGTATGTTTTTCCGTCTGCTGATATGCATATTGTTCCAATGTATGACCAATGATCAACAACAAGCCATCTTACATCAAATATATAATATTGTTTTCCTGCACTATCTTTTCCCCAACCTGAATATGTATATCCTATATTATATCCAGTTTCTTCTGATGTAGTTCCCCATGTTTTTTCAGCTAATTTTTGTGCTTGGTCTTTTCCTATTGCTCCTTTTTCTGTTGGTTCGTCAGATGTATTTGTTGATGTTGATGTAGTTGCTGAAGGCGTTGGTGTTGTACTTGGTGTTGGTGTTACGCTTTCTTCTTTGTAGCTTTCCATATAATGTTTTATTGCTTTTCCACCTTTGAATGTTAGCTCTGATGTTTTATATCCGTTTGTTATGCTTACTATTACTGTTTGTATACAGCTCCATTGTCCACCTGCATGTTCGAATTCACCTAATATGCATAATTCATTTTTATCATTTATGTATACTTTTAATTTTTCTATACTTTTTTTGATTCCGTCTTGCCATCCTGTTACTGTTTTATCATCATATAACGTACTCCAATTTGTTCCTAGTGCTGCTTTTTCTTTTGCTACTAGTGTATCATAATCTTTTCTTACTGCTTCTGCTGCTTTTGTTATTATTTCATCTTTACTTGAATTGTATTGTTTTATTAAATCTTCACTACTTATTTTGTTTAGTGTTTGTAAGTCAATATTATATGTGTCTGCTGTTATTGTTTCATTTCCTCCGCTCCATACTAATACTGATAATACTGATTTATTTATTGTATATGAATAAGAAATTTCTTCTGTTTCATATCCAACTTGGTCATAATAATTTGATGAATTCATGCTATCGCTAAATCCATATTTTTTCTTTATTTCTGTATTCATTGCTGCGACGTCTGTTGAATCTATGTTAATACATGGATACTCATATGTGTTTCCGTTTATTGTTTTTGTTGCTACTGAATAAACTATTTCTTTGCTATTATCTAATTTTTTAACATTCTTTAATGTTTTTATAGCTTCAACTTTTTCTTTTACTTCATCTGTTATCATATCGTCAGTATCAACATAATCTTTTTTAGCTTCTTCAAAAACTTTTTCTTTATCTTTTTTACTTGCGTCTTTGTCAAAGTCTACTTTTTCACTGTAATTTTCATCAACTTCTACGCAATCTGTATTTTTTGTTAATTTTACTTCTTCTGATTTATATTCTTTATTCTCTAAATTTAAATCATAATATTTTGATGAATTGTCTGCTTGTTTTTCAACAGCATACCAAACATAATCATCTTTATTTGCATCATATACTAGTTTTAACTCAAAATCTTTGTCTAATGATACTTTTATTGTATCAACTTCATTTTTGTCGTTTATCTTGTATATATTTGCAATGTATTCTTTTGCATTTTTTATTCCATAAATGATTAACTCTGGTATTTTATCTCTATCCAAATCACATAATTGAATTTTTTGATTATCCATATCGTCTAATTTGTTTTTATCATTTAGGACTTCAAGATATACATCTCCCCATTCTAATTTGCTTTGCTCTTTTGAATTGTCATCTCCATTTTCTGACATGTAGTACCATACTCCTGCACCAGCTCCAGCTAATAGTACAATTATTATAGCAATTACTAATATTATTTTCTTTTTGCTTTTTTTCTTCTTTGCTTTCTTGTTTTTCTTTTGCTTCTTCTGTTCTTCCTGCATTTTTTCATAGACCGTATCACTTTCCGTTCTTCCGGCAGTTTCCGCCACCTGTATTCCCTGCTGACCGCATGCCGTCAGCAGCACAATCCCCACAAGCGCCATTCTACAAATACGTCTACGCATCACACATCCCGATTTAATCTCTTTATAAATATATACTCCCTACTGCTTTTTCTTATTCTCCTAAAAGACGGTGTCTTCCCTGA
>OGPT01001609.1_pt1 | contig 20214 bp, 20 predicted proteins | sample 1552951 | NCBI WGS metagenome assembly OGPT01 (sample SAMEA2580224, study PRJEB22360) | human gut metagenome | biome: human gut; feature: human-associated habitat; material: faeces | place: Denmark | collected 2008/2010
CGCAGAAAAGTTTTCAGAGGTTTTTTAACCGGGCATGGAAAGAAGCGTCTGTTTCCTGTGAACAGACAAAAAAAATATATCATGGTAAAAAGTTCTGGAACGCAGCAGAAACTATTGTTGAAAGATATTTACTATATAGAAAGCGGCAATAAAAAAGTCATTTTCCATACAACGAATGGGACGTTGGAAGTTTGCGGGAAAATGGAGGGATTGTTAATGTTTGATAGGTTGCTTCCAGTTTCTATCTATTTGGTTGATAGTATATTAAGTGGGATTTATACACGGAGTTTTCTAAAAAAGAAATATATATTAAGACTAAGAGTTATAATTTAATAATAATAGCTTTAGCTATCTACTTAGGTGTTGTTTGCTATAGAACTATCTTTGATAGTAGATTAGCTTTAACAGAGTTATATACAATAAGTTTAGATTACTGTAAGATGAATTTTATACTGATTGGATTAGTAATGATAGGAATAACTTTAAATACAGTAGTATTATACTTGATAGATGAAGGTGATAATTTATGAAAAAACTAGTACTTATTGGTGGAGGAGATGTTGGTAGAGGTAATACCTCTTATGAGACTGATGTAATTGATAGAAAGATAGTAGAACTTACTAATAAAGCTAATCCTAATTTTTTATTTATAGGACTAGCTAGTTCTTTTTCTGATTCTTATTATGATACAATGAAAAAGATTTATAAAGACTTAGGATATACTTGTGCTTATTTAAAGAAGAAAAATATCTTAAATAATAGAGATATAGTAGAAAAGAAAATAACTGATGCTGATATTATCTATTTTTGTGGAGGAGATACTATCAAATTAGTAAATGATTTAAAAGAATATGATTTAGTATCTTTATTAAAGAATGCATATGATAGTGGTACTGTTCTTGTAGGAATGTCAGCAGGTGCTATAATGCTTTCTAAAGAAGGGTATTCTGATTCCTTAATGTTAAGAGATGAAGCTGATAAATATACATTTATAGAAGGATTAAACTTTATAGATATAGTGATTTGTCCCCATTATAATGATATTTCTAGAAAGAAAGAGTTAAAAGAAGATTTAGTTAATACTGATAGGAAAGTTTATGCTTTAGATAATGGTACTGCCTTAATAAGTATAGATAATGATATTAGTTTCATTAGTAGTATGAATAATTCTAACGCTTATCTTGTCTATTATAGTAAAGATGGTTATAAAGAAGAAAGACTTATTGAATACTAAAACTTAAAAGTCATGACCTTTTGGTGATTATGACTTTTTTCTATTTATCTCGTATCTTTTTTCTTGCTTAATCCTTTATTTTTACCTGATTATTTAGTATAATGGTGGCAGATGGTGGTGATTGCATGGAGTTTAATTATAATGATAAGACTTACGATATAATAGTACTTAAGAAAAGAACCACTAAGAATTTGTATATTAAAGTTAAGGAAGATTTGAAAATATACATTACTTGTAATATATTAACTAGTGATAAAGAGATTAAAAGAATAATAGATAGTAATAAAAAAAGTATTGAAAGAATGATAGATAGAACTACTAGGATAGAAGAGAAAAAGAAAGACTTTTATTATTTAGGAAAGAAGTATGATATAGTATACACTAATATAGATGAGGTAAGACTAGGAGATAACAAGGTCTTTTTAAGTAGAAATATAGATATAGATAAATGGTTAAAGAAAGAAGCTTTGAGGATATTTAGTGAACACTTAAATGACTGTTATCAAAACTTTACCAGAAGTATACCAGAACCAAGTTTACGTATTAGAAAGATGAAAACTAGATGGGGTGTTTGTAATACTAGGACTCATGTTATTACGTTAAACTTAGAACTTATTACTAAAGATATTAATTGTCTAGATTATGTTATATATCATGAACTTTCTCATTTAATAGAAGCGAATCATTCTAAAAGATTCTGGTTGATAGTAGAAGAAAATTTTAAAGATTATAAAAAATATAGAGCATTGACAAATGATAGATAGGAGTTATATATGATAATTACTAGTTTTGATAATGATAAAGTTAAATACTTAAAGAAGTTAAGTAAGAAGAAGTATCGAGATTTATATAATGAGTTTTTAGTAGAAGGGCGTCATTTAGTAATAGAAGCTTATAAACATAATATGCTAAAAGAGATAATCCTTTGTGAGGGAGAGGTTACTCCTTTTGATGTACCTTATACGGTAGTTAGTTATGAAGTGATGAAAAAGATAAGTGAAGTGGAAACTCCTCAGAAGATAATGGGACTATGTAAAAAACTTGATGACACAACTATTGGTAGTAGAATATTATTACTTGATGAGATACAAGATCCTGGTAATATGGGTACTATTATTAGAAGTGCTGTAGCTTTTGATATAGATACAATCATACTATCTAAAAACTGTGTTGATTTATATAATCCTAAAGTAGTAAGGTCTACTCAAGGAATGCTTTTTCATATTCCAATTCTTATCTATGACTTTGATGAATTATTACCAATGCTTAAAGAATTAAAAATACCTATTTATGCAACTAGAGTAGAGTATGGAACCGATGTATCAACACTAAAAGAAGATGAAAAGAAACGTTTTGCTCTATTAATGGGGAATGAAGGAAATGGTGTTCATCCAGAGTACTTAGAACTTAGTGATAAAAATTTATATATACCAATGAGTAATGAGGTTGAAAGCTTAAATGTTGCTATAGCTACTTCTATTTTACTATATGAATTGAGGAATAAAGATGAATAAATTATATATCGGTACAGTAGTTTCTACTCATGGAATAAAAGGAGAAATAAGAATAATATCTAAACTAGACGAATCTTTAAAAAAGAAGATATTTAAAATAGATAATACCTTGTTAATAGATGATATAGAATATAAGATAAAAAGTTATAGAAGACATAAAAATTATGATATGGTTTTGTTTTTAGGCTTTAATAACATTAATGAGGTGTTATTCTTAATGAAGAAAAAGGTATATATAGATAGTAGTTATCTAAAATTAACTGAAATAGAAGACTTTAATATTTACTATAAAGAATATAAAGTTAATGGAAATGGTAAGGTTTTATCAATAGATGAGACTGGTAATAACTATAAAATAATAAGATTACTAATAAATAATAAGGAAGTTTTAGTTCCCTATAATGAACACTTTATAAAGAAGATAGATAGTAATAAAAAAACAATAGAAATAGAATTGCTTTAGGGGTGATGGTCATGAAAATAGATGTTTTAACTTTATTTCCAGAGATGTTTACTGGTGTTATTTCATCATCAATTATTAAAAGAGCGATAGATGATAACAAGATAGAAATTAATTTGCATAACTTTAGAGATTATTCTAAAGATATACATCATAAAGTAGATGATACTCCTTATGGGGGAGGATGTGGCATGATTCTTACTTGTCAACCTATCTTTGACTGTGTTAATGACTTAAAAGATGATGAAAGTACTGTTATTTTACTAACTCCTGATGGTACACCTTATAAACAAGAGATAGCTAATAATTTAGTAAAGTTAAAACATCTAATAATTATTTGTGGTCACTATGAAGGATTTGACGATAGAATAAGAAGTATTTGTGATATGGAGATATCAATTGGTGACTATGTCTTAACTGGTGGTGAGATACCTGCTATGGTCTTAATTGATTCAGTTACTAGACTAATAGATGGGGTCATTAATAAAGAAAGTTATCAAAATGATTCATTTTATAATGGACTACTTGATTATCCCCAGTATACTAAACCAAGAGAATATAATGGACTTAAAGTACCAGATGTGTTGTTATCAGGTAATCACAAAGAAATAGAAAAGTACCGAATGGAAGCAGCTTTAGAAAAGACTAGGATTAGAAGATGTGACTTATTAAAGGAGGATGTTAGTGATGGAAACTTATAAGTGTATGGAAAAAAGTTATTCCTATGATGGTAAACTAACTCTTGATAAGTCTATAACTATTAGTTATACTAAAGAGAAATCAAATATTCATGTAGTTGATTATATAATTAAAAAAGAAATAACAAAAAGACAATTAGTCAAAAGATATGAAAAATTAATTAAGCTTTTAACATTCTATTTAGCTAATGATGATGGTTCAGGTGTGGCTTATCAAGAAGCTTTAAATGAGATAACTAGATATAGAGAAATAATTAGAAATAAATATCGTAAATTTATTAAAGAAACTAATATAGAGAAAATAGAAAATGAACTAGCTAAGTATGAAACTTTAATTAAAAGAAAGTTAATGTATTTAGAAAAAGAGAATACCGAGATTAAAGAAAGCAGGAGGAGTAAGTAATGGGAAAGATTAAATATCATTTAGAAAAGAAAGAAAAAGATACAAAGGCAAGACTTGGTAAGTTAGAAACTAATTATGGAACTTATGATACACCTATGTTTATGCCAGTTGGAACAAGAGCAACAGTTAAAGGACTTACTCCAGAAGAAGTTAAAGACTGCCATAGTGGAATTATCCTTGCTAATACTTATCACTTATGGTTAAGACCTGGTGAAGATATAGTAGCAAAAGCTGGGGGATTACATAAGTTTATGAATTATGATGGACCAATACTTACTGATTGTGGTGGTTTTCAGGTCTTTTCTCTTGTTAAAAATAAAGAGAAGAATATCTTAGAAGAAGGAGTTAGGTTTAAGAGTCATTTAGATGGAAGTGAATTATTCTTAACACCGGAAAAATCAATTGAAATTCAAAACAAACTAGATAGTGATATTGCCATGAGTTTTGATGAGTGTCCACCATATCCTGTTAGTTATGATTATATGAAAAAGTCTATTTTAAGAACACTTAGATGGGCTGAACGTGGAAAGAAAGTTCATAATAACCCTAACCAGTCTTTATTTGGAATTGTTCAAGGGGGAGAGTTTACTGATCTTAGAGAACTAAGTTGTAAGGAAACAGTTAAGATGGACTTCGATGGTTATAGTATTGGTGGTACTAGTGTAGGTGAGAGTAAACCTGTTATGTATAAGATGGTTGAAGATGGTGTTAGATACTTACCAGAGGATAAAGTAAGATATTTAATGGGAGTAGGAGATCCAATCGATATTATTGAAGGAGTTATTAGAGGAATTGATATCTTTGACTGTGTTTTACCAACTAGAATAGCAAGACATGGTCAAGCTTTTACAAGAAGTGGTAAGATAACTCTAAAGAATGCTAAATACAAAGAAGACTTTACACCAATCGAAGAGACTTGCGATTGCTATGCTTGTAAGAATTATACTAAAGCTTATATTAGACACTTAATCACTTGTGATGAGATGCTAGGAGGAAGACTACTATCTATTCATAACATTAGATTCTTAATAAAATTAACAGAAGAGTTAAGAGAAGCGATAAAAGAAGATAGACTATTAGAATACCGTGATGAATTCATAAATAAATATCAAGGGATGTGAGTTTAATGGCTAAAAAGTATGAATTAATTGGTTGCTATTATAATAAGTATGCCAAAAATAAATATCAAAATGAACAAGTTATTAAAATAGATGGAGTTAAACTTGATAGTTTAGAGTCTATTGATAGATTTACTTCCATGTATACTTATCAGTATTTTACTGATATGCTAGGTAATATTTATCCTGATAAAAATATGTTTTCAATAAGAGTTAGTGATTCTAAAAGTGATAAGAATTATTTTTTAAAGACTATTTATGATGATAAAGAATTAAATAGAGTTTTAGGAATGACTACTAAGAAAACGATAGATACAGCAACTGGTAAGAGAACAGTTAGTTTAGTACCATTGAGAGAAAAAATAGTCTATCAGACATTTGCTCCTATTAAAGAGGCTTTGGTTAATAAAGATTATGATGAAGTTTCCTCTCTTATTTATACTAGAAGTGATTACATGTTTAAATTAGAAAGATTTTGTAAGACTAGTTATGATGAAGGAGAAGCTGATAATGATTTAGCATCATTAGAAAAAGAGTTTTGCGATTATCCGGTTTTTCGTGATGCTTATTTACCAAGAATTAAGAAAAAAGTCGATAATTTGGTAATTAAGACTAATAAGAAGCCAGTTTTTACTAGCAATATAACAGTTAATAAAGAAGCTCAGTTTACTGAACAATTAGTAAGATTCAATCAAGAAGAAAAAGAAGAGTTTTTAGATGAAGCTGAATACGAGAAGGCATATGGTGATAATGCTCCTTATCAAGAAGGTAGTAAATGGAAAATTTAGAGTATTATCTTGAGTATTTAGAATATCAGAAGCATTATTCTTTTTATACTGTTGATAATTATAGGGAAGACTTAGAAGAGTTTTTTGCCTATCTTGATAGAGAAGGACTCTCTTATTTAAAATTAGAATATAGTGATATTAGACTATATCTTATGTATTTAAAAGATGAGAGAAAACTAAAGGCTTCTAGTATAGATAGACATTTAAGTTCTTTAAGAGGTTATTATCAGTACTTAGAAAAAGAAAATAAGGTTAAGAGTAATGTTTTTTCATTTATTAGAGGACCAAAGAAGGATAAAATACTACCTCACTACTTTGAATATAATGAAATAGAAGAGTTGTTTTCAATAAATGATATGAATAATCCTTTAGGAGTAAGAAATCAGTTAATTCTAGAACTACTTTATGGTACTGGTGTTAGAGTTAGTGAATTAGTTAATATAAAAATAAATGATATTAATAAAGAACAAAGAAAAATTAAGATATTTGGAAAAGGTAGTAAAGAGCGATATGTCCTTTATGGTGATTATGCTAGTGATGTACTTGATAAATATTTAAAAGACATTTATCCTAGTTTGAGAAAGCAAGGTGATTATTTAATTTTAAATAGTCATGGTGGTAAGATAACTACTAGAGGTGTTGCTTATCTTTTAGATGAGATGATTAAAAAAACATCCATTCATAAAAATATTTCTCCCCATATGTTAAGACATACTTTCGCTACTCATTTATTAAATGAGGGGTGTGATATTCTTTCCGTTCAGGAGCTACTTGGACATGAGAGTTTATCGTCTACTCAAGTATATACCCATGTTTCTAAAGAAAGATTAAAAGAAGTTTATGAAAAAGCTTTTCCAAGAAGATAATTATTTCTTCTTTCCATTATTTTTCTTGAGCATTAGTATTATATAGATTATTATTATGATTAAGACTAGATTACCTAAATTATTCATATCTTTCACCCTTTCTTATTTTATTATAATATTAATTAAATAAGTTTTGGGTTAACTAGGTCATATTTTAACTTTTCCCGTACTAGTTTTTTTATCAAAGTAAAAGATGGATTACAACAAACCCATCTTTTTGATTTTTTCTAAGGATATTCCAGTCATTTCTATAACTTTTTTTGGTGTTATACCGTTTTTAAGCATAGTAGATATAATAGAAAATTGACCTTCTTCCTTAGCTATCTTATTATAATATGCTATTTTAGCTTCTTCTTTCCACTTTCTATCAAGTTCAGCATCATATAACCCGATAGTATTGATATCAAAAGTAGCATCCTTGATTCTTTCAACCGCTTCCATTAAGTCATCATCTCCCTTGCTAATTTCTTCTAAGTCTTTTATCTTATCAAGTTTTAAAATAAGTAAGGCTTTTTCAAGTTTACTTAACTTATCACCATTATAGTATTTCTTTTCTAACTTGGGAAGACTGATATGATATTTTTTAAGATTTTCCGTTTCAATTTCTCCATTAACTTTATCAGTATAGACAAATTCAAGTATAGGACTATCACTTTTAAAATGGATAAAGTCATTAAAGTTTACTTGTAGAAATCGTTGCATATTACTATAATCTTCACTAGCATTTAAACTTTCACCTTCAATTTTACCAAGATAAGCTTGATTTCTAATTAGTAATCCGTCAAAGTATTCACTATTCATTTCAAAATTAATCAAAGACTTATCAACTTTAGCGATAAAGTCTGATATCTTTTTTCTTTCTTTAGCATTACTAAGTGGTAATTCATTATTTTGAATAATAATTTTTTTTACTAAATCAGATTCGTTAATATTAATAAACTCACTAATTAGAAAAGTAAGATAAGACTTACAAGAAGTCATAACAATCTTAAACATAGTATCAGTAGTACCAGGTATTACTTTACCATTTTTAATAAGATTATCCCTTAATCTAGAAAGTCTTGAAGATATTTTTTCATCTAAATCGATTGTGTTCACCTCCCTTCGCTCCTAATCTATCACAATAAAAATTAGAAAGCAAAAAGGGAAAAATGCAAATTAGACATGTTTTACCCTGCCAATTCAACAAATTGAAGGAGCAATTTAGTAAATCTTCTTATTAAACATACTGGAAAATACAAAATCTCCTTTTCAAAGTAGAAATTTAAAAAAGTGAACTTTTTTAGTTCACTTTATAGATTAACCTTTTAACTACTAATCATATCAAGATTATTAATTTTTCTAAATTATTATAGACACATTAAAAGATAGTCAGGTAATGGCTATCTTATTTATTATCTTTTTCTTCTTTAATTGTTTCTTTTAAGATTGATCCAGTAGTTACTAGATTTTGTAAATCACTAGGAACAATTATCTTAGTTGCTGTACCATTAGCTACTTTAACCATAGCTTCATAACTTCTTAGTTTTAATACTGCTTCATCTGCTTTTGCTGCTTTAATTAATTTAATACCTTCAGCTTCTGCTTCTTTTACTTTCATAATAGCTTCAGCTTTACCTTCAGCTTCTCTAATTTCTGCTTCTTTCTTAGCATCTGCTCTTAAAATAGTACTTTCTTTTTCACCTTCAGCAATTAAGACTGCTGCTTTTTTCTCACCTTCTGCTTGAAGAATTTTCTCACGTCTTTCACGTTCTGCTCGCATTTGTTTTTCCATAGCTTCTTGAATATCTCTAGGTGGTAAAATATTTTTAACTTCAACACGATTAACTTTTATACCCCAAGGATCAGTTGCTTCATCTAGAATAGATCGCATTTTAGAATTAATTATATCTCTTGATGTTAATGTTTGATCAAGCTCTAACTCACCGATAATATTTCTAAGGGTTGTAGCAGTTAAATTTTCAATAGCATTTATGGGATTTTCTACTCCATAAGTATATAGTTTTGGATCAGTTATTTGAAAATAAACAACCGTATCTATTTGCATCGTAACATTATCTTTCGTAATAACTGGTTGTGGTGCAAAATCTTTTACTATTTCTTTTAAAGTTACTGTATTAGCAACTCTATCAATAAAAGGAATTACATAGTGTGGACCTGTTCCTAAAGTAGCATTATAACTACCAAGACGTTCTACTACCTTTGCTTCTGATTGTGGTATTACTTTGATTCCTAGTATTACTATTACTAGAATAATTATTAAAATTATAAATAACATATTATCACTCTCCTATTTTCTCTACTTTGAGCTTAACCCCATCAATAGATAATATTTTTACTTTTTCATCTTTTTTTAATTCAGTATTACTATATGCACTCCATCTTTTTCCAAGAACTTTTACTTCCCCAATTTTATCTTGATTAATATCTTCTGTTACAATACCAATCTTATTAATTACCATATCAAGATTAGTAGCTTCTACTTTTTTAACTTTAAGTCTACCTATTATTGGTTTAGTTAATATTATAAGAAGAAAAGAAGTTATAACAAAAGTGATAATATCTAACACTATATTACTAAAACTAACTTCTACTACTAAAGCTAATAATGCTCCAAAAGCAAACCAAATAGTTACTAAATTAATAGTTAATAATTCAGTAATAATTAAAACTATAAAGATAATTAACCATAGAAAACACACAATACTTACCTCCTTGATTTAATAATACTATATTTTATTAATAATTACTACTAATTATTTTATTTTGTCTTGGTATAAATTTTTTTACCAGTTTTGGAATCATTTTTCATTCTAATTAGAGCCTGATATAAAGTTCCACTATAAAGTGGTATACCCTTATTACTTAAATCAAGAGTAGCCTGTTCCATATCTTTTTTATTATAAGAAACACTCCTATTTTCTAAATAGAAATTAGCACTATAAATTGATGTTTTTCTTTTCATATTTTCTAATCTAGAAACACTAATGCTTGAAAAAATAGCATTATGAATAGTCATATAATCATTTATTAATTTACTTTCATTTACTCTATCAAATCTTGATGACATATCTGCTATTAAATGAGGTGAAACTCCATATTTTTCATAATGATTATATAAATCATATGGTACCTTTCCTTTATGACATCTTTTCATTTCTAAAGCCACTTCTCTAGCTGACTTAATTATAAATATAATAAATTTTCTACTAGTTTCCATACATTTATCATTAACTTCAATTGCCAAATCTTCGTCTATCTCGGTACAAATTCTTCTATAAAACTTAAAGTCTTTTTCACTAATACCAGCAGTCTTACAGAATTTCTTTATTGTAAAATCATCACTTTTAACAAATGTTCTCATAGCTTTAACTGCTTCTTCACCATATTTACCAATATCATACTCTAATTTTTTTCTAGTCTGTTCTTTATTTTTAAGAGCCCTTTTCTCTTTAATTTCCATTTTTTTCTTTTTAATTACTTCACTTAATTCTTCATCTTCCATAGCAACATTTAACAATAAAGCTTGTTCATTTCTAGATATATTATGCTCTTTTGCCACACAGTCATAAAAACTAGTCATACTATCAAAACTACCATTTTTAAGTATATCAATGAATTTTCTAGCTTTTGTTAATTTTTCTTTTCTCTCTTTATTTTTTAATTCTTCCTCTAGTTTTATAGTTAGCAACGAAAAAGCCTTTTCATCATCTATTTTTTTACTAGCCATAGAAATAATATCAAAAGCTTGTTTATAAGTATAACCTCTAGCGTCTATATATTTACCTAACTCTTGCTCCTCTTTCATTAGCCATATAAGTTTTTTTGCTTCTACTAAACAAATATCATCTAGTCTTTTTAAATACACAGAATGATATAACTCAGTAATAATTGCTAACCCTAACGTATGTGTTTTACCTTTTTTTGTAGCAAAAGGTATTTCTACTTTTTTATAATAACTATTAATTGTAGTAGCACCATTAAGTTCCTTTAAAGGTAAATTTACAAAGTAACTAGTGGTTTCTTTTTTTGCCCGTTCTCTATCTTTAGCTTCATTAAATTCACTATCTATTGAATTTTTAAAAATATCTTCATTTTTACTTCTTAACCAATCACAAACCGCCCTAAATTTCTGATAATCTTCTGGTTTAACATACCTTTTAGCATAGCTACCAATTGTATAATCAGATACATCTGCTAAATTATAAGCAAGTGGTAATAATCTATTTAAAGTATCACTAGTATATATATCTTCTAACTGTTTAATAGCTTCTTTTTCTTTTAATAATATTGGAGCAAAAAACTTCTCACCACTTTTAGTTTTCAAAAGATAAGGAATATATGGAGCAAATCTATCTAAATCAAGAGAATGACTGTTGCTTCCTATTAAATAGAAAAATGAATAAATATCAAAATCAGTACTATTTTCTAATACCTTATATCTTGCTATTATCTCTTCTAAATGAGCATCTTTTTTAATACTATTTATATAACTACAAAATCCTTCTATTTTAAATGAAAAGTTTTGTTTTCTATATTCTTTATATATTTTTCTAAAGACATCAACATCATCATGATAGTAGCTATTATCATCTATATAGTTATTAGAAAATCTTAAATATTTTCCTATTTTATTAAAATTAACAATCTTTTCACCATCAGTATATTGATCATAAAGTTCTATAAATTTCAAAACATTATAAAAGTTTGGTCTTCTAGGATTAATTTTTAAATTCATATACGTAAAAATACCAATATTGTTTGGTGCAACACTCATATTTAAAGCTAATAACTTTATTACATTAAGTTCATCAATTGAGTATTTCTTATTTTTTATATCCTCAATTATTTTTTCTCCATTAAAGTAATCATTTACAGATTGATACTCTAAAGGATTAAGTCCTAAAAATTTAGCAAGTAAAGAATAATCTACATTAGTAGATGCATCTATGACCTTTTTTACTATTGGAAGGTCTTTAATAATTCTAGTATTATCATACAACTCATTTAATAAATCTACATCTTGTTTAGTTATTTTATAATCTTCATTATTAACCACTTTTTCTAACTGAGTCAATGCTTCTACTAATTTCTCTTTACTTTCTAAAAGACTTAATTTACGAAAATGAACAGTCGAATAAACACTAGCAATATAGTTATATAAAACATCTATAGTAATATTATAATATTTATTGTCATCAATTTCTATTAAGTATAATAAGGAAGATAAAAACTTTTTATAGTCATAGTCCTTATCAAATATTTTACCACTTATCTTTGAATCGATAATAAATGGTAATTTTAAATTAGTTCTAGCATAATAGGAACTTTTATTACCATACTGTACTACAGCAGCTGTAAGTGAACTAATATCTCTATTTTTAATTTCTGCTAAGTCTAAAATTATATCAGGCTCCCTTGTTACCATAAAATAAAGCTCCAAAGCCTTTGTCTTATCATTATTAGCTAGTGTCCATATAATTTTATCTATCATTATATTTTCAAGTTGTTGTAAATACTCATTTTTATCAAACATATATTATCCCCCTTAAGTACGACTTATTATAACAAAATGATATTTCTTAGTCAATTTTAAATCTTCTTTTTATTTGTCAATTTATAGCTAATAATTGATGGTCTATAATACTCATTAGTAGCTTTAATAGCCTCGTCAAAATTAACCTCATCAATTCCTAACAACTCAACACATTTAAGTATAGGTAATTTCTTATCATAGATTAAAGAATCATTTAATAATAAGACATCTTCTAAGCTATCTTCTTCTTTTAATAAATAACTACTATATGCCGTTCCAATAAAGTATCTATATATAAAGTCAGGTCTAAATCTTATATTTTTTCTAGGATTATTCTTATCAAAACCATTAATATCATTTACTAAAGTATGCAAAATAAATAAGTATTCATCTTTAGTCATATTAGGAAAATCAAGTTCTTCTCGATAATCAATAATAAATTGATAACTGTCTTCATCTATATAACCTATCTTATCTTTAATATTTAATAAAATGCTATCATTATATAATTTGTTACAAGAGTAGTTATAAGAAAGATATCTAAATAATCTACTGACAGCAATATCATTTTTGGAATAACCTTTTTCATAAATAAAATCTAAGTATTTATTTTCCATATAAATGGAAATAAGTTCAGAAAAAACAGGAGAAGCTAAATAAGAATCTAAATTCAAATAGTGAAAAAATTCATGAATAAGAGTTTTCCCATCAGTTATAGTACCATTAAAAGCAACATTATATAAATTTCTATTATTACTGATATAGGCATTATTACTAAAATCTTTAGTGTCATTAATAGAATCACAAAAGCCAAAACTTCCATCATTTAAACTTCTTTCAAAGTAATAAGCATAACGTTTATCAATACTGTTTAAAAACTCACTTACCAAATCAAGAGTTTCCATTCCATCAACAAATTGATTACATTCTAAACATAGTTCATTACTACCTATAATTTTAAAAGGATCAAGCCTTTTCTTTGCTTCTTTTAAAAATTCTATATTAGACTTTAATGTATAAAGATAAAATGAATATTTATGACTATCTAAATATTCATCTAATTCTTGATTAAATTTTAAATAATTCATCTTTTTTTACTCCCCTGATAAGTTTAAAATAGTTCTACAAATTTAGAATAAAAGTTACAAATAGCTATAACAAATACAGAATAAGTAAATAACTTAATAAGTAGCAAGCTATTTCCATAGAGAAATGTCTACTGAAATAATTAATTGTTTATAATCTATTTTTTCTATAAACTTTTCTGATTGAGTTTTCCCATCTTTCTTTATTCTCTTCCAACGTTTCTCCTGCTATATAATAGCCATTTGTTGTTAAAATTTTCTTTCCTTTACTAGTTTTAATAAATAAGGAGTCATCTCCTCCGCCAATCATAACAGTAGTAGTTTTACTTTTGCTTGGATGTCTCTTATGATATTCAGCCATTATCTTTTGTTGTTCATCAAAGTCAAGTTGTTCATATTCATCATAAGACATACCAATTGTATTTAGTAAAATTTCATTAACATTATCCTTTATTGTATTTTCTGATTTCACTATTTTCACCTTTTACAATAACAATTTATCGCTAAACTAGAAACCTCTAGTTTCTATTAATCTGGTGTCCCCGATTGGAATCGAACCAACGACCTATTGCTTAGGAGGCAATCGCTCTATCCTACTGAGCTACGAGGACATAACTACATTTTAGCACAATTTGACTAAAATGTAACAATTTTTTATTTATTCAAAATCACAAAAAGCATATAGAATAGTTTCTAATTTACCTATTATCTTCTTCTTAAACTAATAGTTTCTTTTTCTTCATTAGTTTGTTTCATATCATCTAATAACACTGCATCTTTTTCTTGTAATGTTTCTCTTATTAATTCCTGAGTATTATCTTTTCGTTTAGGAAGATGCAATATTTCTAAACTTCCATTGAAGATAGTAGCATTTGGAAACAAATTTGCAACCGACTCTATATATTCACTATCATAATTCTCGCTTTTGGTACAAATCCCATTTACTAAACTTGAAGGAATTCCTCCCGGAATTGCAGACCAATCACACCTTGGTAACATACCTTCTACATGAAAAACTTTGCCATAGGGAGAAAAGGGCTCAATTACTTGATCAAATAATTCTATCTCTTCTTCTGAGTACATTTCTGTAATTTTCTCAGGACTTTGCTGCTTAACCTTTTCATATTCAAAATAGTCTAAATGCAATAATTGTTTAAAAATAGGATTTGTACTATCAAAGAATAATAGAACTTTTCCGTTTTCAAATTTCAAATCTATAAGATTGAATTGTTTAGCCAAACTTTGTTTTTTTAAATCATCCAAACCATCTTCTTGATGTATTCTACTAACAAAAGTACAAAAAACGCCTTCTTTTTCGCTCTCTATTTTTCCAAACCATTCACTAGCTAGAATTCCATACTGAGATATTCCTTTCAACGATTCTAAAGAATTAGAGCATTTGTGACTAATCATACCAGGAAGTATTTCTACCTTTCCATCATTTTGTGGAAAAGGTTTCACATCTATTTTTTTACTCTTTTCTTGAAGCTCTAAATATAACTTTTCAAGTTTTTTAACAATGTTTTGTCGTCTTTCATCACCAAAAAAAGGGTATTCTGATAGCAACTTATATTCTACTTCTACTTCTCCCAAATTACCACCTCTTAATTTCATTATTCATCAATCTCCTCTTTTACTTTTTTCTTCTTAGTATAAACTTTTTTATAATAGCAAGCTCCACACAAAGGAACATATTCTATCTTTTTATTAGCCCCATCTATTTCTATTTCTTCTCCATTAAAGGTAAATTCTCCATCTACTTTTCTAGCATTAAACTTAGCTTTTTCACCACAAAGACATAAAGAGTTAGTCTCAAGCTCTACAATATTATCAGCAAGAGCCATTAGTCTAGCACTACCTGCAAATAATTCACCCTTAAAATTAGTTCTTAATCCATAACAAGAAACCTTAATATTTGCTTTCTTATTAATCATCCATAATTCTTCTATTTGTTTTTCAGTTAAAAACTGTACCTCATCAACAATTATATGATTACAAAATAATATATTTTCTATATTACTAGTAGTTAATATTCTATCTTCTTCATCAAGTAAAATATCAACTTTTCTAGTTTCTCCTTTTCTATTGATAATATAATCATTACCCTTAGTATCAATCATAGGTTTAATTAGCAAAACAGTTTGACCATTTTCTTCTAAATCATGAATCTTTTGAAAAATTCTAGTAGTTTTACCACCTTTCATTGCACTATAGTAAAATGATAAATCTTCTTGCATTTTTAATCCTTCTTTCTAAAATGATGATAGCAATGTATCCATCTCTTCTTTTTCCTTGCTATCCATTGAATTAGTTTTTAAATCTTCATTAAACCAATCAGGTAGTATTTCTTTTTGTTTACTAGCTACTGCTTTATTATTCTTATTAGTATTAGTAGACATAGCTATCTTCTTCATCTTTTTATATTCTTTTTCAGTAAGACGCATCGCTTCTTCTACTGTTTCAATATTAAGTCTTTTCCACTGACCAGCTATAGTTTCTAAATAACTTCTATTTAGTTTTTGATTATTAAGTTTTAAAGCATATGATATTAAAACATTCACTACTCCTGATGATAATTTTTGTTCTATCATCAAGTCTTCAATAAGTTTTAAGTCCCGTTTAGTAGGTTCTGCACCTTTTTGTTTACTCTTTAAATAGTCATAAGGAGAAGTATTTTCAAAGGTATAAGCCATCTTAGCCCATTTAGAATTATCTCCTTCTGGTTTCTTTAAAAACTCTGGCTGTCTTTGATAGATTAATGTTGGAAGACTACCAGCATGGTCAAACTGATAGTAGTTTCTACAACTCTTTCTAAGTAATGTTCTATCAACAAGTCCTTTTTCATTAATAGATGACTGCACTAGTCCTGCCATATTAGTAGTATCAAAGTTATAGACAAGGGCTAGTGAGTTAATTAACTCTTTTACATCTTCTGTAAAACATCTACTAGATACAATAGATCCTGGAATAGAACTTATTAATAGATTGAAATCAATCACTCTTTTAGATATAATCTTAGCTTCTTTTCTCTCTTCGATAATATCCAAAACTTCAAATGGTTTTAAATTACTACTTTCAAATACTTCATCAAAAGAAGAACTAACATCTTCATAATCCTTTAAACTAATCTTTGGAACTTGAAATATTTCTTGTCTTTTAGCATATTCTTTTTTTCCTATATTATTATATAGAACAATATTTAGTATGGGGTGATGAAAAAACTCACTAGCCGAAATAGGAGAAAACAAAAGATAAACATAATGATTAACATTTCCTTTTTTAATATAAGTCTTAATAAGACCAACCGCTTCTAGTTTTTCTCTAGCAATCATAATATCTTCAAGTTTTAATTGCATAGTAGCCATCAAATGATGATGATTTAAGTCTTCACTCATTTGATTTAGAGAATCAAGATCATCTACTAAGGCAAAGTATAAACTAACAGCAGTATAACCAATAATCGGTTGATAAAGCATTGTTAAAAGTTTACGGTCTTCACTATGAAGAACTGTTTTATTAATAACGATATATTGATCAGCTGGTAAGATAGTTAAATTCTTCATAATAAGACCTCCCATAAAAAATTATAAACTAAAAGCAAGTCTTCTTCAAGATATAATCAAAAGAAAAGTTGCAAATCAACTACTCCAGCTATATTCTCTACTATTTTTACTTATTTCATTATGAGATATTATAAATATATCAAAAAAGTCATAACACACAGCTTATGACCTTCTATATTAACATTTATATTGGTAGATAAAGTAAACAAAATAAGAATTTAATTTGTTGCCATTTTGTTGTCAATAACATTCATAAACAGAATATTTCAATATCAAGTTTAAAAAAACAAAATAAAAGAACACTCATTTAAAAAAGTGTTCAGTGCGCAATATTCCTTATAAGATAAGGGTAAAATCATTATGGTAGCGAGAGGGGGGATCGAACCCTCGACCTTTCGGGTATGAACCGAACGCTCTAGCCAGCTGAGCTACCTCGCCATGACATATACATTGTATCAAAGATTTATTTTCCTGACAATACCCTTTTTCAATTTTTTTACTGACGCAGGCTATCGAGTTCTTTTTGCATGGCAGAAATCATCTTTTCCATAATATGAATGGTATCATCTTTTGAAAATTGATTACTAGTATTTTCATATCTTTCAGCTTGTACTTGTTTATAAAAAGCATTCGTACATAATACTTGTGCTGTTAACATTAACCAGTTACCTAAAGCATTCTGTTCATTAGCAGTTAAATCATCAATTAATAAATACCCTACTACAACTGCACTAAAAGAAAAGGCTTTCGCTGGAATATCCGGTAAATGCATTTAACTCCTCCTATTAATATTTAATTCAGAATAAGGAATAATAATATAAAAAGAGCCATAACTATAAGGAGCCACTTGATAACGATTAAAATAAACAGTAAACCCATTTGGAGTAAATGCAAAATTTTTAAAATTATCATTAGTAGGAGTAGTACCTTCTAATAACATTTCTTTTATGCTTTGATTTTGTAAGTCTTTATTTTTAAGTAGTTCTTCCCTACTCTTATTAGATAGAAAAGATAATAAATCAGGATTATCTTTTACTAATTCAGAAATGGTAATTACTTTATTTTCTTTTTTATCATAAGAAATGGTATCTATAATAGTATTAGGGTGAGCTCCACCAGTATTTACAAAAATGGTAAATACATAACTAACGATATCTTGATAAGAATAAGTATCATAAGTAATATCTAAAGAATAAATTTGATTATCAATAATAGGTTTAGAAGCAATAATAAAATCATCTAAATACTTTTTAATCAAACTCTCTATTTCCTGATTAAGAATAGAATAGCCAGTATAAGGATAATGAATATTTACTTTATAAGTATAATCAGGCGCTATTTCTTCTATCTTTTTTTCAGTATCTAACTGATTAGACGCTATTAAAGAAACAGAATGAAAAGTATAGATATCTTTTTTTAGAAACAAAAAATAAATGAAAGTAAGAAAAAGACAAAACAATAATAGAATAAACAAATATTTTTTCAAGAGTATCACCTATTTTAATAGATGAAAAAAGTATGAAAAAAAGTACTGTTTATTTAGTACTTTCTAACAAAGATTCATATTTATCTTTTATATGACTAATACTAGCACAACTCATAAAACAAATAACGGCATTTTGGTATTTTAGTAATTTATCAACATCATCTTCTCCAATGATTTCACCATCAGGAATATCTTTAAGAACTAAAGAAGAAGTAATACCTGGATAGTCTTCTTGTTTTTCACGGTTACAATCAATTTCTGTCATAAATACTTTATCAGCAATTTTTAAACTATCTGCAAATTCTTTGGTGAAAGCTGCTGTTCTAGAATAAGTATTAGGTTTAAATACTGCAATTAATTTTTTATCAGGATACTTTGCTCTAGCTGCTTCTAATGTCACTTTAATTTCTGTTGGGTGATGAGCATAATCATCAATGACGGTAACTCCATTAACTTCACCTTTATATTCGAAACGACGGTCTGTGCCGTGGAACGATTTCAGTCCTTCTTTGATCTTGGTAAATGGAACTCCGAGAAGGTCTGCAACGGCAATGGCTGATAATGCATTGGATACATTATGATCTCCATTCACCGATAATGAGATACGGTCGATAAATTCACCGGATTTTACCAGATCGAAAGAGGCCTCTCCCTTCTTATCATGAAGGATATTGGTTGCACTGTAGTCAAGAGAGCTGTCATTACCGTAACGGATCACGCGGCAGTCAAGGTCAGCAGTGATCTCTTCAAGATCAGGAATGTTGTCGTTGATAACAAGTGTTCCATCCTTTGGAAGTAATTTCGCAAAGCGGTGGAAAGAATTACGGATATCAGCCAGGTCTTTGAAGAAATCCAGATGATCTTCGTCAATATTCAGGATTACGCCGATCTTCGGGAAGAAATGCAGGAAACTGTTCGTATATTCACAGGCTTCTGTGACAAAATATTCAGAATTACCTACACGGATGTTACCGCCGATAGCCTTTAAGATGCCGCCGACAGAGATGGTAGGATCCAGTTCTCCGGCAAGTAAAATGTGTGACAGCATAGAAGTTGTCGTTGTCTTGCCGTGGGGACCGGAAATTGCGATCGGTACATCATAGTTGGTCATTAACTGTCCGAGCAGTTCTGCACGGGTCAGCATAGGAAGATTCTGTTTTACAGCTTCTGCGAATTCTTCGTTATCAGGATGAATTGCGGCAGTATATACAACAACATCGATGCCGGAAATAATATTAGAAGCTTTCTGTCCGTAGAATACCTTTGCACCCATCTGCTCAAGGTGATCTGTAAGGGCAGATTCTTTATTATCGGATCCAGAAATAGTGAAGCCTTCTTTTAAAAGAATCTCTGCAAGACCGCTCATGCTGATTCCGCCGATTCCGATAAAGTGTACGTGTATAGGGGTTTCAAAATTAATTTTATACATAATATACCATCCTTTATGTTCATTTTGGTAAAAA
>OGPT01001627.1_pt1 | contig 20050 bp, 18 predicted proteins | sample 1552951 | NCBI WGS metagenome assembly OGPT01 (sample SAMEA2580224, study PRJEB22360) | human gut metagenome | biome: human gut; feature: human-associated habitat; material: faeces | place: Denmark | collected 2008/2010
GCGGATTTCGGCCCCTGGCGGGCCATTATCGAGAGTGTTGTATACGAGGGCCTGTACGCGGTGGGCGCGGCGGTGCTGAACGGCACTTTCCGCAAAGGACACAGAAGAAAACAACGAAAGGCAGGCGCCTGATATGCGCGATCCCTATCAGGTGCTGGGCATCCCCAGCACCGCCACAGACGAAGAGGTGAAGAAGGCTTACCGCGACCTGGCGCGGAAGTATCACCCGGACAATTATCACGACAACCCGCTGGCTGATCTGGCGCAGGAGCGCATGAAGGAGATCAACGAGGCCTATGAGGCGGTGCAGTCCCAGCGGAAGGCCCAGCGCAGCGGCGGGTATTCTGCCTCCGGTGCGGGCTACGGCACCGGATACGGCGGGTATCAGTCGGCATATCAGGGGCCCTATCAGGGCAGCAGCCGCTATCAGCGGGTGCGTATGGCCATCAGCAGCGGCGATCTGAACCTGGCGGAGGAACTGCTGAACGCCCAGACCAACCACGACGCCGAGTGGAATTTCCTCAAGGGTGCGATCTGTTATCGCCGGGGCTGGCTGGACGAGGCGCGGCGGTATTATCAGACTGCCGTTACTATGGCGCCGGACAACCCGGAGTACCAGCGGGCGCTGGATATTCTGGAGGGACGCGGCACGGCCTATCGCCCTGACGGGTATGGTAATGTGACCACCGGCACCTGCGGAAACAGCGACTGTCTGCGCCTGTGCGGCGCCACGCTGTGCTGCAACGCGCTGGGCGTGCCCGTTTGCTTCTGCTGAATTTGTACACAACAGGGGAGGGTTTCCCTGTTCTACTAAAATGAAGGAGTTGATCCCGTGGTCAAGAGTATGACCGGTTACGGCCGCGCCCGCGAGATGCGAAGCGGCAGAGATATCACCGTGGAGGTGCGGTCCGTCAACAACCGCTATCTGGACTGCACTGTGAAGCTGCCCCGCGCCTATATTTTTGCGGAGGACGCCATCAAGACACGCGTACAGAAGGCGATCTCCCGCGGCAAGGTGGATGTGTTAGTCACCATCGACACCTCTGCGGCGGATGTGGCGGTGGTGCAGGTGAACGAAGGGCTGGCGAAAGGGTACTATGACGCGCTGATGCATCTGAAGAACAGCTTTGCGCTGCCCGGCGATGTGACGCCGGAGGTGCTGGCCAGGTTCCCTGATGTGCTGACGGTCACCAAGGCGGAGGAGGATGTGGAGGCTATCGCCGCCGATATCTGCGCCGTGCTGGATGATGCGCTGGCGGCCTATAACACCATGCGTGCCGTGGAGGGTGAAAAGCTGGCGTTGGACGTTTCCTCCCGGGTGGATACCATTGAGGAGACCGTGAGCAAGGTGGAGGCGCAGTCGCCCCAGACGGTAGCGGCCTATCGCCAGCGGCTGGAAGCCAAGATGCAGGAGGTACTGCAGTCCACCACCATCGATGAGAGCCGTATCCTTACCGAGGCGGCCATCTTCGCTGATAAGGTGGCTGTGGACGAAGAAACGGTGCGCCTGCGGAGCCATATCGCCCAGTTGCGGGACATGCTGCAAAGCGGCGAGCCCGTGGGCCGAAAGCTGGATTTCCTGATCCAGGAGGTCAACCGCGAGTGCAACACCATCGGCTCCAAGTGCAACGACCTGACTGTGGCACGGGATGTAGTGAACATGAAGGCCGAGGTAGAGAAGATCCGCGAGCAGGTACAGAATATGGAGTAAGGAGGCCGGTATGCAGTTTATCAACATCGGCTTCGGCAACCTGGTGTCCGTCCAGCGGCTCATCGCCGTGGTCAGCCCGGACTCTGCCCCGGTAAAGCGCCTGGTGCAGGAATCCCGTGACCGTGGGATGCTCATTGACGCTACCTACGGCCGCAAGACGGCCTCGGTGCTCATTATGGACAGCGACCATGTGGTGCTGTCAGCCCTGGCGGCGGAGCGTCTGGCACCGCGCCTGGGATTGTCGGTAGAAGAATTGACAGAGGAGGATGAATGACCCTTGCATAAGATAGGAAAGACCTTTATTGTCTCCGGGCCCTCCGGTGTGGGTAAAAGCACCGTGCTGCACGCCCTGTTTCAGGGCCGTGATGACCTGTATTTCTCCGTATCCGCCACTACCCGCGCACCCCGCGAGGGTGAGCAGGACGGCGTGGACTATCACTTTATCCAGGCGGATGCCTTCCGCGATATGATCGCCGCCGATGCCTTTCTGGAGTATGCCGAGTATGTGGGCAACTTCTATGGCACGCCCAAGATGTACGTGGACGACGCCATGGCCCGGGGCAAGGACGTGATATTGGATATCGAGCGCCAGGGCGCCGTGCAGGTGTGTGCCAAACGGCCGGAGACGGTGCGTATTTTCATCGCTCCGCCCAGCTGGGATGAACTGGAGCGCCGCCTGACTGCCAGGGGGACCGATACGCCGGAGAAAATACAGAAGCGTCTGATCCGCGCCCAGGTGGAACTGGAGATGGCCGGCGACTATGACTATTTTGTGGTCAACGATACGGTAGAGAATGCCGTGAATGAGCTGCGGGCCATTATGTGCGCCGAGCACTGTAAACCAGCTGAGCGTATGTGCGCCATCCTCGGCGAAAAGTAAGTGTGTGAACCGACGCGGCCTGTCCGCGTATTTGGGCCGCCCCGCCTGGGCGCAGCCATACAAAACGAAAGGAATTGATCGTTATGTCTATGCTTTATCCCGCTATGAACAAGCTGACCGAGTACATCCCCAATCGCTACATGATGGTGAACGTGGTGGCACGCCGCGCCCGTCAGATCGCCGCCGAGGCCGAGGTCACCGGCGAGCCTCTGCCGGAGAAACCCGTGACGATGGCCATCGGCGAGGTGGCCGAGGGCAAGTACGTCAGCGACCCCGTTATCGAGGAAGACGAGGCCTGAGGTGGCGGTGATCGCCAAGGTGGCCGTACAGGCGGCTACCTACGCCATCGACAAGGCCTATGATTACCTGCTGCCGGAGGAAGTCGGCGGACAGGCGGGCTGCCGGGTGCTGGTGCCATTCGGCCGCGGCAACCGGCTCACAGAGGCGATGATCCTCTCCCTGCATCAGGCGGTGCCGGACAAGCCGCTGAAGGCGGTCCGATCCCTGCTGGATGAAGAGCCGGTCATCACGGAAAGGGAGCTGCGGCTGGCGCTGTGGATGACACGCCGGTACTTCTGCACATTTTATGACGCGCTGCGTACCGTGTTGCCTGCCGCCGTATGGTACCATTACCGGGAGACTTGGTCCCTGGCACAGCCGCCGCTGGTGCCCACACGACAGGAGGCAGCGGTATGCCACCTTTTGCAGGATGGCCCGCTGACCACGGATAAGCTGCGTCAGGCACTGGGCGACGATGTTGAGCCGCTGCTGCGCCGCATGGCCAAATCGGGTGCACTGCACTGCAAAAAGGAGCAGAGCCGCAAGGTACGCGACAAGGTGGTGCTGTTCGCCCGTCTCGCTGTTCCCGCTGAAGAGGCGTTGGCTCTGGCCGGTAAGTCCCAGCGGCGGCGCGAGGCAGTGACGTTTCTGGCTCAAAACGGGGAGACGGCACTGCACGATGTGACGTATTTCACCGGCGTATCCCGCCAGACACTGAACGCCCTGGAGAAGCTGGGGGCGGTGGCATACCGGGAGCAGGAGGAATACCGAATATCTGAAAAACAGTATACTGTAAAGGCGGACAGCTTGACATTGAATTCCCAACAGCAGCGCGTCTGTGACATGCTGCTGGCCCAGGTGCGGACGGAGACGCCCGGCGTCACGCTGTTGCGCGGCGTAACCGGCAGCGGCAAGACGGTGGTGTATATCCGGCTGGCGCAGGAGCTGTTGAAAATGGGCAGGTCCGTGATGATCCTGGTGCCGGAGATCGCCCTGACGCCCCAGATGATGGCGCGGTTCACCGCGTATTTCGGCCACGAGGTGGCGCTGCTGCACAGCGGCCTGCGGATGACGGAACGTTATGATCAGTTCAAGCGGCTGCGCCGGGGCGAGGCCCATATCGTGCTGGGTACCCGGTCGGCGGTGTTTGCACCGCTGGAAAATTTGGGCCTCATCATCATGGATGAGGAGCAGGAGGGGTCCTATCAATCGGAAAACGCCCCTTGCTATCATGCGCGGGATGTGGCAAAATACCGCTGCGCCGCCGAGGGTGCGCGGTTGCTGCTGGGCTCTGCCACGCCCACGGTGGAGACGTTTTACCACGCGCAGCAGGGTGAGTACGATCTGCTGGAGTTGACGGAGCGCTACAACCGCCGCGCTCTGCCCGAGGTCCGAATCGCCGATCTGCGGCAGGAGCTGCGTGCCGGAAACAGCACCGTTATCAGCCGCCCACTGCAGGAGGAACTGGCAAAAAACATCGCTGCGGGGGAGCAGAGCATCCTATTCCTGAACCGCAGGGGAAGCAGCCGCCAGTTGCTGTGTCCCCAGTGCGGCTATGTGCCGGAGTGCCCGCGGTGCAGCGTATACCTGACATACCACAGCGCCAATGACCGGCTGATGTGCCACTACTGCGGTTATTCACACGCTGCGCCGACGGTGTGCCCGGAGTGCGGCGGCACACTGAAGCATATCGGCTTTGGTACCCAGCGGGTAGAGGAGGAGCTGCATGAGCTGTTCCCGGGAGTCGAGGTGCTGCGGATGGATGCGGACACCGTATCCGTGGGACATGAGGCACTGCTGAAGGAATTTGAGGAGAGGCAGATCCCCATTCTGCTGGGCACCCAGATGGTGGCCAAGGGGCTGGATTTTGCCAATGTGACGCTGGTGGGTGTGCTCAGCGCCGACCTGTCCCTATATGTGGATCACTACCGGGCGGCGGAGAGGACCTTCAATCTGTTGACACAGGTGGTTGGCCGTGCGGGCCGAGGCGACAAGGCCGGGCGGGCTGTGATACAGACCTACACACCGGAGAATGATGTGATACAGGCGGCGGCCGCCCAGGACTATCAAGGGTTTTACGATGCTGAGATCGCGCTGCGCCGCCTGCGGCAGGACCCGCCCTTTGCGGATCAGTTCACCGTTACGGTGACGGGACCGGAGGAGACGCCGGTACGTCGGGCTATCGAGCTGCTGCGGCAGGGGATCGGGAATACGGCGAAGAAGCCGCCCTATGATGCGCTGGGGATACAGGTCATCGGGCCTGCACCGGCGCCGGTGGTAAAGGTCAATGGCGTGTACCGCTATCGCTTGTTGGTATTAGGAAAAAATACCGCGCCGGTGCGGGAGCTGCTGGCGGGGTTCATGCGAGCCTTTGTGCAGCGGCCCGAAAACCGAAGACTGCATATTTATACGGACTGCGATAAAATGGATTAGATCCAGGAAATACGAGGTAAGATTATGGCTTTACGAAAGATCGCGTTGGAGGGCGAGACGTGCCTGAGCAAGGTGTGCCGCCCGGTTACAGATTTTAACAGCCGGCTGCATACGCTGCTGGACGATCTGGCCGATACGCTGGCCGACTCCGGCGGCGTGGGTCTGGCTGCGCCCCAGGTGGGCGTACTGCGCCGGGTGTGCGTGGTGCTGGACGAGGAGGATCAGCTGATCGAGCTGGTGAACCCGGAGATCATCTACACCGAGGGAGAGCAGACCGGGCTGGAGGGCTGCTTGAGCGTTCCCGGGAAATACGGCGTGGTAACGCGGCCTGAGGTGGTGCGTGTCCGTGCCCAGGACCGGGACGGTCAGTGGTTCGAGGTCGAAGACGAGGGTCTGACGGCCCGATGCTTCTGCCATGAGATCGAGCACCTGGATGGTCATCTGTTCGTGGAGCATACCGACCGGCTCATGGAGGGCGAGGAGCTGCAGAAGTGGCTGGAGGCGCACGCCGACGAGTACGAGATCGAGGAAGAAGAGGACAAGTAATGCGTATTCTGTTTATGGGAACGCCGGATTTTGCCGTGGCGTCCCTCAAACGGCTGGTGGCCGACGGACACGACATCTGCGGTGTGTTCACCCAGCCGGACAAGCCGAAGAACCGCGGCATGAAGCTGATCGCGCCGCCGGTGAAGGAATATGCCCTGACGCAGGGGCTGCACGTATACCAGCCGCTGAAAATGAAGGACGGTACGGCGTTGGAGCTGGTGCGGTCCCTTGCTCCCGAGCTGATCGTGGTGGCAGCCTATGGCCGTATCCTGCCGGAGGACATCCTGAACACGCCAAAGTACGGTGCCATCAACGTACACTCCTCCATCCTGCCGAAGTACCGGGGCGCGGCGCCCATCAACTGGGCGATCCTCAACGGCGACGATGTGACAGGCGTATCCATTATGTATATGGCGCCGGAGCTGGATGCGGGAGATGTGATACTGTGCCGCGAGACGGCCATCGATCCGGACGAGGACGCGGTGGCGCTGACGGCGCGGCTGGCGGAGCTTGGCGCGGAAGCGCTGCATGAGGCCATCGGGCAGATCGAAAGCGGCACCGTTACCCGGACGGCGCAGGATCACGCGGCGCACACCTACGCGCCCATGCTGGATAAAAGCCTCTCGCCGATGGATTTCTCCCGGTCGGCGCAGCAGCTGCACGATCAGGTGCGGGGCCTGGTGCCCTGGCCCAGTGCGTCCATGGTGCTGGCAGGCAAGCCGGTCAAGGTCCACCGCACCGCGGTAGGCGGAGAGACCTCCGCCCCGGCGGGCAGCGTGGTGGAGGCGGACAAAAACGGCCTGGCCATTGCCTGCGGCGACGGCAGGCTGCTGCGTGTTCTTGAATTGCAGGGCGAGGGCGGCAAGCGCATGGCAGCGGCGGATTATCTGCGGGGCCATCCGGTCCCGCTGGGCCTGTGACGCCCCGTGACGCGCGGGACGCGGCGCTGGAGGCGCTGCTGCAGATGGAGCGCCGGGGCGCGTGGTCTGACGGCAGCCTGAAGCGTATCGCGGCCCAGTCCGGGCTGGAGGCCCGGGACGCGGCGCTGTGTACCCGCTTGACCTATGGCGTGGTGCAAAACCGAATGCTGCTGGACTATTATATCGACCATTGGTGTACGCAGAAGGCCGCCCGGCTGGAACCGGTGGTGGCCTGCCTGCTGCGTTTGGGTATATATCAGATACTGTTCATGGACAAGGTGCCCGACCGGGCTGCTGTTCACGAGACAGTAGAGCTGACAAAACGCCGGGGCAAGACCCGTGCCGCGGGCATGATCAATGCGGTGCTGCGGAAATGTGCGTCAAACAAAAACACTTTACCGCCATTGCCGCAGAATAGTTTTATTTCCAAAGCAGCGGTGCAGTACAGCCATCCCAGGTGGTTGGTGGAGCGCTTGACGGCTTTGGTCGGCGAGCAGGAGGCCGAGGCGTTCCTGCGGTTGGATAACGAGCCTGTTCCCACGGTGATACAGGCCAATCCGCTGAAGACCACGCCGGCGGAGCTGGAAAATGAGCTGCGATCGGACGGTGTTCGTCTGACGCCCCATCCCTGGCTGGAGGGCTGCTTTGAAGTCACCGGTACCGGCGATTTGGAGCGTCTGTCCGCCTTTGCGTCGGGACGCTGCACGGTGCAGGATGCCGCGGCGCGTTTGGCGGCCATTGCCGCCGGACCGAAGCCCGGCGACCGGGTGCTGGATGTGTGCGCCGCCCCTGGCGGCAAATCCTTCGCCATGGCCATGCAGATGGAGAACCGGGGCGATATCCTCTCCTGTGACATTCACCCCCACAAGCTGAAGCTCATCGAAAACGGTGCGGCACGGCTGGGGATCACTATCATCCGCACAGCGCTGGCCGATGGGCGGGAGCGTCACGCCGGCTGGGTGGAGCAGGCCGATGTGGTTCTGGCCGATGTGCCGTGCTCCGGCCTGGGCATTATCCGGAAGAAACCGGATATCCGCTGGAAGGACCCGACGCAGCTGGCACAGCTGCCCGCCGTCCAGCTGTCGATATTGAACAACGTGTCTGCCTACGTCCGTCCCGGCGGCGTGCTGGTGTATGCCACCTGCACCGTCCTGCCGGAGGAAAACGGCGGCGTGGTGTCGGCCTTTTTGGACGTACACCCGGACTTTGCGAAAGAGGAATTTACCCTGCCCGGTATCGGAAGCTGTCCCGGTGATGTGACACTGTGGCCCCAGCGGACCGGCACCGATGGATTTTACATCTGCCGTATGCGCCGCAGGGGATAACGTCAAGGAGCGAATTGCATGACCGACATCAAATCCATGACCGAGCGTCAGCTGGCTGACTTTTTTAAGAATATGGGACAGCCGGCTTTCCGTGCCAAGCAGGTATTCACCTGGCTGCACCGTGGCGTGCGCTCCTTTGACGAGATGACCGACTTGTCCAAGCCGCTGCGTGCCCAGCTGGCCGAGACGTGCTTCATTACAGCGCCGACCGTGGCCCGGAAGCAGACCTCGAAGCTGGACGGGACCGTTAAATATTTGTGGGAGCTGGCCGACGGCAACTGCATCGAGACAGTCCTCATGCAATACCACCACGGCAACACCGTGTGTATCTCCTCTCAGGTGGGCTGCCGTATGGGCTGCGCCTTCTGCGCCAGCACCATCGCCGGCAAGGTCCGGGACCTGCGGCCCTCTGAGCTGCTGGACCAGGTGCTGTTTACCCAGCTGGACAGCGGCCTGCCTGTCTCCAACATCGTGCTCATGGGTATCGGCGAGCCGTTGGACAACATGGACAATGTGCTGCGCTTTCTGGAGCTGGTCAACAGCCTCCACGGGATGAACATCGGTATGCGGCATATCAGCCTGTCCACCTGCGGCGTAGTGCCGGGGATCGACGCGCTGGCGGATCGGCAGCTTCAATTAACGCTGTCTGTCTCCCTTCACGCGCCGGACAGCGAGACCCGCAGCCGCATTATGCCGGTGAACCGGGCGTATGATGTAGAGACGCTGTTTGCCGCCTGCCACAGATACTTCCAAAAGACCGGGCGGCGCATCAGCTTTGAGTATGCCATGATCGACGGCGTCAACGACCACGACTGGCAGGCGGAGCTGATCGCGAAAAAGCTGAAGGGTATGCCGGGCCACGTGAACCTGATACCCCTGAACGACGTGGTGGAGAGCCCGTATAAGCCCAGCAGACGCATCGGCGCATTCCAGCAGAAGCTGGAGAGTTTGGGCGTTACCGCTACGGTCCGCAGAAGCCTGGGCGGCGATATCGACGCCTCCTGCGGCCAGCTGCGGCGGAAGGAAATGCAGGAACGCGGCCAACTGTGAGACATGGACTCTTTACGGAATAAAGGATGTGAGCGACTATGAAAATGTGGGGGATCACCAATACCGGGTTGGTGCGGAGCGAGAATCAGGACGCCTACGCCGTGTTCGAGGCCGACGCATTCCACGCGGCCGTGGTGTGCGACGGTATGGGCGGCACCAACGGCGGACAGGTGGCCAGCGCCATCGCCGTAGCCCGGTTCGAAAAGGAGCTGCGCGACAGCCTGCGGGACGATATGGACATCCCGCAGCTGCGGCAGGCAATGCTCAGCGCTATCGCCTGCGCCAATGACGCCATCCGGCAGGAGGCGGCGCGGAACGCGGAGTACCAGCACATGGGTACCACGCTGGTGTGCGCCGTGGCCCGGTCCGACATGGCGATTATCGGTAACATCGGCGACAGCCGTGCCTATCACATCACGCCGGAGGGAATTTTCCAGATATCCCGCGACCACTCGGTGGTGGAGAATATGGTGGCCAAGGGCGATCTGACGCCGCTGGAGGCCAGAACACACCCCAACCGCAATCTCATCACCCGGGCACTGGGCCCGGATATCCACGCCAAGGCGGATACCTTTGAGCTGCCCTGGCACAAGGACGAGTTCCTGCTGCTCTGTTCCGACGGACTGGTGAACACCGTCTCGGATCAGGAGATGCTGTTTGAGGTCCTCCACGACGGGGACGTAAATGAATGTCTTGACCATTTGCTGCAAATATCGCTTCAGCGGGGCGCACCGGACAACATCACGGCAGTGCTGCTGCTGAACGAGGAAGGGAGATGACCACATGGATCAGTATATCGGAAAAATGCTGGACGATCGCTATGAAATACTGGAACTGATCGGCTCCGGCGGTATGGCCAATGTCTATAAGGCCCGGTGCCACCGGCTGAATCGCCTTGTGGCCATCAAGATACTGAAAAGCGACCTGGCGGACAACGCGGATTTCCGCCGCCGGTTCCACGATGAGTCCCAGGCGGTAGCGCAGCTGAGCCACGCCAACATCGTGTCGGTGTATGACGTGTCCACCAATCCGGACCGGGAATACATCGTCATGGAGCTGATCGACGGCATCACGCTGAAGCAGTATATGGAGCGCCGTGGCCGCATGGACTGGCGGGAGTCGCTGCACTTCATCACCCAGATCATGCGGGGCCTGAGCCATGCCCACAGCCGCGGCATCATCCACCGTGATATCAAGCCCCAGAACATCATGGTCCTGCGGGACGGCAGCGTGAAGGTGGCTGATTTCGGCATTGCCTGCCTTGCCAACCAGGGGCAGACACTGACCCAGGAGGCGCTTGGCTCCGTGCACTACATCTCGCCGGAGCAGGCCCGGGGCGACCGTATCGACGCGCGCTCGGATATCTATTCCGCCGGCGTTGTGCTGTATGAGATGCTCACCGGACGCCTGCCCTTTGAGGGCGATAGCGCCGTATCCGTGGCCATCCAGCACCTGAGCTCCGTGCCCCTGGCGCCCCGGGATATCGATCCCAGTATCCCCGAGCCGCTGGAGCTGATCTGCATGAAGGCTATGAACAGCGACCCCAACAAGCGCTACGCCTCGGCGGATGCTATGATCGAGGACCTGGAGAAGTTCCGCCGGGACCCCTCCGTGGATATGGACTATATCCGGCAGGAGCTGACTGCCCCTGCCGCGGATACCGAGCCTACCATGCCCCTGCCCACAGCCCAGGTGGCTTCCGCCGTAAAAAAGCACACCGGCGAGCTGCGCCGGGAACGCGAGGAGGAAGAGGAGCCGCCCCGCCGGGATAAGAAGTCTATTGCCATCATCGCCGGGATCTTTGCCGCGGCGGTGCTGCTGGTGGTGCTGCTGTTCAAGCTGATACTGGGTGATTTCGGTCCTGCCGGCAGCAACAAGAGCTACCCCGTGCCCGATATCCGCGGCAAGACTGTGGAGGAGGCCCAGGAGATGGAGGGCGTAAAGGATATCTTCCTGATCGAGGTGCAGGGTACCCGCACTACGGAGGAATACCAGCCGGGGCAGATCGTCGAGCAGGATCCCGCCGCCGGACGTACCCGCAAGAGCAATCTGGTCATTCAGGTCTATGTGGCCGCCGAGCCGGAGAAGGTGCCGATGAAGGACCTGGTGGGCATGGAGTACCGCCAGGCGCGCGTGCTTCTGACCGATATGGGTCTGGATCTGAAGATCACCACGGAAACCGTGTCCTCCGACAAATACGGCGCGGACGCCGTGATCGAGACAGTCCCTGTCGCCGACGAGCCGCTGGTGGCCGGACAGACGGTGATCCTGCGGGTCAGCACCGGGCCGGAAACGGTGACGGTGCCTACCTTCACCGGTCAGGATATCGCCAACGCAGTGCAGAATGCTCAGGATCTGGGCCTTACTGTGGGTGAGATCACCTATGACACATTCAGCTTTGCGCCCCAGGGTCAGGTGATCGACCAGAGCATCAAGCCCACCAGCGAGGTTCCCGGCGGTACAAAGATCAGCTTCACTGTCAGCGGACAGAAGAACAGCGACGACGCCACAGCGGCCCGGGTGGTGGAGTTTACCATGCCCAGCGATATGGAGGGTATGATCAAGGTGGAGTTCGAGCAGGACAGCGTGACCCTGGACAGCCAGTACATCAACGCCTCCATGGGGACGGTGACATATACCTTCACCGGCAAGACTGGGACCAGTTCTAACGTCTGTGCCGTCTTTACCAGCATGAACACCGGGGCCACCAAGGTCTCCGCCATTCAGGAGATACGCTTTTGAGTCGGGGCCGCATTGAGAAGGCCCTCAGTGGTTTCTACTATGTAAATACCGGAGCCGAGACGCTGCAATGCCGCGCCCGCGGAAAGTTCCGCCGTGAGGGCATGAGCCCGCTGGTGGGCGACTGGGTCCAGGTCCGTGACCTGGGCGGGGGCGAGGGCTTTGTGGAGACTGTGGAGCCGCGCCGCAATGTGTTTTCCCGTCCCGCCGCCGCCAATATCGATCAGCTGGTCATCCTGGCCTCCGCCGCCATCCCTGTGACGGAGCCGTATCTCATTGACCGCATTGCCGCCATCGCCGCCCTGAAGGGCTGTCAGGTGCTGCTGTGTCTGAACAAGTGCGATCTGAACACGGCGGACGAGTTGTATGACATCTATAGTCATTCCGCCCTGCCGGTGCTGCGTATCAGCGCCGAGACAGGGGAGGGACTGGCGGCGCTTCGCGCCGCCATCGCCGGAAAGCTGAATGCCTTTACCGGGAACTCCGGCGTGGGGAAGTCCAGCGTGCTGAATCGGCTGCTGCCGGAATTGCATTTGCCGGTGGGCGAGGTCAGTAAGGCCCTTGGCCGCGGCCGCCACACCACGCGCCATGTGGAGCTGTTTGCTTTGGGCGGCGGCACTTATGTGATCGACACACCGGGTTTTTCCTCCTTTGATACAGAAGAGATGGACTTAGAGCTGAAGGCGCACCTGCCGGAGACGTTCCCAGAATTTGCGCCCTATGTGGACCAGTGCCGCTTTACCGGCTGTACCCACACAAGGGAAAAAGGCTGCCGTGTGCTGCAGGCGGTGAAGGACGGTGATATCCCCGCCAGCCGCCACAGGAGCTATCTGCGGCTCTATGATGAACTGAAGGACCTGCGGGCCTGGCAGAAGAAGTGAAAAAGCGGAGTGCGATGCACTCCGCTTTTTGCGCTTCATATACTGGAGCAGGGGGAGGGATATACGGTGCGAAGATGGGGCGGCTGCTGCTGGTTGGGCATTTGTGCGCTGGGATTGGGACTGGGTATCCTGATCGCGGCGGTGTTCCCGGTGGGCTGCTTAATGTTCCTAGTGTCGTTTTTGCTGATCGCCTGCGGCATCGCGTGCTTGAGGGACAGGAGGTGAGGGCATGAGGATCATCGTCTGGCGGGCGCCCCGTGGGATGCGGGGACTGCTGCGCCGGCTGTTCGGCGTGGCGGCATAACCGCCGGAGTTCACACATAGAATGGTCACAAACCATAGGAATGTGAGGGCTGGAACGATGGAATGTGGCTTGCAATGGAAGGATATCACCTGCTGGGATGAGGTGCCCCGGCTGACGCTGACCCATGAGGAGACGCTGGAGGCAGCCATCCCCGATTACTGCCCGGACATGGGGCGTGTGGTGGAGGCCTCGGGCACACTGTGTCTGCGGTCCATCACCGCCCGCAGCGGCAGTCTGGAGCTGAAGGGCACTGCCCGGGTCACGGTGCTGTATACATCAGAGGAGAGCGTGGGACTGCGGAGCCTGACCCAGGCGGTGCCCTTTGTCTGCACGTCGGAGAACCGTCCACTGGCGGCCTGCCAGGTGCTGTGGGCCGCCGGAAGGCTGCTGCTGTGCGAGGCCCAGGCACTGACGCCCCGCCGTTTGTCCCTGCGTCTGATGCCGGAGTGGACGGTCTGCGGCTATACCTGCACCACCGTACAGCTGTGCTGCGGCGTGGAGGAGGACCCCGCCCTGCGGCTGCGCCGCCGGGAGCATGAGCTGTACATGACCGCCGCCATGGCGGAGCGTGAGTGTGCCGTCGCCGGTGAGGTCACGGTGCCGGCCGGCCAGCCGGCACCGGAGGACCTGCTCCTCTGCCGCCTGTACCCCCAGGTCGCCTCCTGTCAGCTGGTGGGCGCCAAGCTGCTGGTAAAGGGCGAACTGACCCTCTGTGCCCTGTATCGCTGCCAGCAGCAGAAGCTGCATACATACACCGCCGCTGTGCCCTTCTCCCAGATCGTGGACAGCCCGGCCGGCGGTGAGGAGGGGGATGTTGCCGCCCGGGTGCAGCTGATCTGCGGCGAGGCGCGTCTGCTGCGGACCGAGGAGAGCAGCGGCTTCTCCGTCTCGGCGGAGCTTCGGCTGCTGCTGCGTATCACGCGTAAGGAAACGGTATCCTGCGTTACGGATCTGTACAGCACCCACTGCGGCACCAAGCTGGAAACGGCAGAACGGTCCCTGCCCCTGGCGCCGGAGCGCCCCGTGCGGCAGGAGGCGGTCCAGCATCTGGATTTCGGCCGTCAGCGGCCCTTCGTGTTCGTTACGGATACCGCCTGCGCGCCCTCCGCCGGAGAAGACGGTACGCCCTGCGCCGACGTGCGTATGCGTCTGCTGTATCTGGACGAGGAGGAGGCCCCGGCCGTCACCGAAAAAATGGCGCAGCTGCCGCTGGGAGAGGGAGAGGTCTGTACCCTGTGCGGCGCACCGGAGGTAGCCTTCACCGGCAGCGGTTGTGATCTGCGGCAGGCGGTGGCGGTATCGCCCGCCGCCGCGCCCCGTGAAACGCTGTCGACCGTCAGTGCGGTGCAGTGTCTGCCTGAGCAGGAAAATGCCCGCCGGCCATCTCTGGTCATGCGGCGTCTGGCGCCGGGAGAGACTCTGTGGGATGCGGCAAAGCAGTACCGCACCGACGAGGAGCTGATTCGCGCGGTGAACCAGTTGGAGGAGGGAACGGTACCGGATAAAATGCTGCTGATCCCCCGCGTTCGGTAAATTTTCGTTGACTTTCCGCCGCCGTTTGGGTAGAATTGACCCTGCGAGTACGCTGGATAGTCGCGGGGACAGGGCGAAAGCCCGTCCATGAGGAAAGTCCGGGCTCCACAGGGCAAGGATAGCGGGTAACGCCCGCCGAAGGCGACTTCAGGAAAAGTGCAACAGAGATATACCGCCCGTCGGCTTTGCGTCGATGAGGTAAGGGTGGAAAGGCGAGGTAAGAGCTCACCCGACGGCGTGTGAAAGCGACCGTCGCTGTAAACTCTATCCGGAGCAACACCGGTATGGGAGCATAGGCCGGCCCGGCTGCTCCCGAGGTGGCTTGAGCGTACCGGCGACGGCACGCGTAGATAGATGACTATCAAAACAGAACCCGGCTTATAGGCATACTCGCACGGTTATAAGGGGGCCGCAGCGCTTTACGCTGCGGCCTTTTTCATGTTTTGTACAAATCAGACAAGAAAAAACAGAATAATTTGGAACACAAGACTATTTACATTAGTTCGGTAAAGTGGTAAATTGGTAGCGTAGTAAACAGAGCGCCGGCAGACCGGCGGAAAACAAGGACAAAGACCGGTATCCCGGCAAGAAAAGGAGAAAGACAATGAAAAAGATCATCGCATTGATTTTGGCCATGGTGATGGCACTGTCGCTGGTGGCCTGCGGTCAGACCGAGCAGGATGACAAATCCAAGGATGATGCCAATTCCACTTCCGCAAAGACCTTCATCATGGGTATCGACGCGGAATATCCCCCCTTCAGCTATCTGGATGCGGACGGCAACTACACCGGCTTTGACGTGGAGGTCTGCAAGGCCGCCTGCGATCTGCTGGGATGGGAGCTACAGATTTTCCCTGTGAACTGGGATCAGAAGCTGGTGCAGCTGGACGCCAAGGAGTGCGACTGCGTTTGGTCCGGCATGACGATCCTCGACTCCATGAAGGAGGCCGGCTATGTGCTCTCCACGCCTTACTATGACAACACGCAGGTGATCATGGTCAAGGAGGGCAGTGACATCAAGTCCTCCGCTGATCTGGCCGGTAAGGTCGTGGCGGTCCAGCTGGGTACCTCCGGCGAGGCGCTGCTGTCCGAGGGCGGCGATTTGGCCGATCTGGCGGCGACCTTTGGCGATCTGATGACCTGTGACAGCTTCCTCAAGTGCTTCACTGAGCTGGGCGGCGCCGCCGTGGACGCCGTGATTGTGGATAAGCCCGTGGCCGTTTCCTATGCCGCCGAGAACGCCGGCTTCACGGTCCTGGATGAGGGCCTGGGCGCTGAGCAGTACGGCATCGCCTTCCGCGCCGATGACGCAGAGCTGTGCAAGACCATCGAGGGCGCCGTGGCGCAGTTGGTCGAGAACGGCACCTATGCCGAGATCGCTGCCAAGTACCCCGACATTCAGAACAACCTGACGCTGCTGGGCTGATCCCGCGGGACGACTGACTGAAAAACATACCGGCTCCCGGAGGCGGCTTCGCCTCCGGGAGCGTGTGTGCGTGAATTGAGGATACGATATGACCTTACTGACAATGATCGTGAAGATGGGCGAGGGACTTTCCAAAACCTGCGCCATTTTCTCTCTGACGCTGCTGTTTTCTCTCCCCCTGGGCATGATCGTTGCCCTGCTGCGCATGAGCAAGAGCAAGATTATCTCCGGCATTACCCGCTTTTTTATCTCCATTCTCCGAGGAACCCCGCTGATGCTGCAGCTGCTGGCGGTGACCTACGGACCGTATTACCTCTTTGAACTGCCCGTGTCCCGCAATAAACTGATCCCGGTGGTGATCGCGTTCGCCATCAATTATGCGGCATATTTTGCGGAGATCTATCGCGGTGGTATCGAGTCTATGCCAGTTGGGCAGTATGAAGCTGCGGAGGTGCTGGGATACACAAAGGTCCAGACGTTTATTCACGTCATTCTGCCGCAGGTTTTCAAGCGTATCATGCCCAGTATCACCAACGAGGTGGTGACCCTGGTCAAGGATACGTCTATGGCCTTTACCGTTTCCTATCAGGAGATGTTTACCATCGGTAAGCAGATCGCGAACTCCGAAACCAGCTTTGTACCGTTTTTGGTGGCAGGCGTATTCTACTTTGTGTTCAACGCGGTCGTGGACTTCGTCATGGGCAGAGTAGAGAAGCGCATGAGCTACTACCAGTAAGGAGGGGCGCCATGAAATTATTGCAGATGAACCACGTGAAGAAGAGCTTTAATGACGAGACGCTGCACGTGCTGAAGGACATCAGCCTCTCCGTGGAGAAGGGCGAGGTCGTCGCCATTATCGGTCCCTCCGGCAGCGGTAAGTCCACGCTGCTGCGCTGTGCCACACTGCTGACCGAGATGGACTCCGGCGAGCTGATCTACGGCGACATTCAGGCCGTACACAACGACGCGGACGGCAAGGCGGTCTATGCCGATAAGGGCGAGCTGAAGAAGGTACGGGAAAAGTTCGGCCTCGTGTTCCAGAGCTTCAACCTGTTTCCCCACTATTCGGTGCTGAAAAATCTCATGGATCCCCAGATACGCGTGCTGGGCCGCGACAAGGGCGAGGCGCAGCAGCGCGCCCGCAAGCTTCTGGAAAAGATGGGGCTGTCCGACAAGGAGAACGCCTATCCCTGTGAGCTTTCCGGCGGACAGCAGCAGCGCGTGGCCATCGCCCGGGCACTGGCGATGGATCCCGAGATACTCTTTTTTGATGAACCGACATCGGCGTTGGACCCGGAGCTGACCGGCGAGATTTTGAAGGTGATCCGCGATCTGGCGGAGGAACACATGACCATGGTCATCGTGACCCACGAGATGTCCTTCGCCCAGGATGTGGCGGACCGCGTGATCTTCATGGCCGACGGCGTTATCGTGGAGGAGGGTACGCCGGAGGAGGTCATGGTGAACACCCGTGAGGAGAGAACGCGCCAGTTCCTGGGACGGTATCAGAGATGAGGAAGCTGCGTGTTGTCCGGGCAGACCCGGCCGGGAATATTACGCTGTTTGTCCTGACGCCGGTGGAGAAGGCGGAATGTGCCGCTGTCGCCGCCAAGCTGCTGGCCATCGAAGCACTGAAGGCGGAGCAGGTGGGCTTTGTCTTCCCCGACGGGCACATGGAGATGGAGGCCGGCGAGTTCTGCGGCAACGCCTCCCGGGCGTATGGCTATCTGTTGGCGAAGCAGCAGGGGCTGAAGGGCCGTCACACCATGCGGCTTTCTGTCAGCGGGTGCGATCATCCGGTGGCCGTGACCGTAGATATGGATGCCGGTACGGCGTCCGCGGAGATGCCGCTTCCGAAGCTCGTAGAGCAAGTGGAGGTTGCCGGCACGGCGGGAACGCTCGTGCATCTTGGCGGTATCGCACACCTGGTGGTTCAGGGTGTCGCGCCCAGCCGGGATTTCTTTGCGGCAGCAGAGCCGATCTTTGCGGAAGATCCGATGTTGGAGGCCTATGGTGTGTGCTTCATCGAGGGTGAGCGCATGACGCCGCTTGTAAAGGTGCCCGAAGCGGGTACGCTGGTGTTTGAGGGCAGCTGCGGCAGCGGCACGCTGGCCAGCGCCATCGCCCTGAGCCGGGGCTGTGACGGAGACTTCTCCGTTGCCCTGCGGCAGCCGGCGGGAACGGTGTATGCGTCTGTTACAAGACAAGCAAGCGCCGTCACCGCGGCATCCATCGGCGGCTCGGTAGCGCTGGAAGCGCCCATCACAGTCGCGATCTGAAAAAACGCATCCTCCGGGGTGCGTTTTTTTGTTGTACAATCGGTGCCAAAGAGGTATAATGAACGGAGCAATACTGTGCCGGATGGAGGAGTATAACATGACGTTGCATGAATATATAGAGGACATGCGCGGCAAGCGCATAGCAATCATCGGCATCGGCGTCAGCAACACGCCGCTGCTGAAGTTGTTTGCGGCAGAAGGGCTGCGCGTTGCTGCCTGCGATAAGCGTACCCGTGAGCAGATGGGCGAACAGGCGGAGCATCTGGAGCAGTTGGGCTGCGAGCTGCACCTGGGTCCGGATTATTTGAAGGATCTGGAGGCAGACGTGATCTTCCGCACACCGGGGCTGCGCCCGGATGTGCCGGAGCTATCGGCCTGTGTTCAAAAAGGCGCCGTTTTGACCAGTGAAATGGAGGTTTTCTTCCGGATCTGCCCGTGTCCGATCATCGCCGTCACCGGCTCTGACGGCAAGACGACGACCACCACCATCATTGCCGAGCTGCTGAAAAAGGCCGGAAAGCGTGTGTGGGTGGGCGGCAACATCGGCCACCCGCTGCTGTGCGAGGCGGACGGAATGCTGAGCACGGATTTTGCGGTGTTGGAGCTGTCCAGCTTCCAGCTGATGACCATGACACAGAGTCCGCACATTGCGGTCGTCACCAATCTGGCGCCCAACCATCTGGATGTGCACCGGGACATGGCGGAGTATGTGGCGGCCAAGGAGAATATTTTTACCCATCAGAGCCGGGAGGATATTGCCATTTTCAATGCGGACAATGCCATCACAGCGGAGCAGTCCACCCGCGCGCCCGGCCGCGCCCGGCTCTTCAGCAGGCAGGGTGAGGTTGCCGACGGCGTGTTCCTGCGGGGCGAGGACGTTGTCTGCCGCAGCGGCGGTCATGAGCGCATCGTGATGACCACGAGGGACATCAAGCTCCCCGGTGTACACAATGTGGAGAATTATATGGCGGCCATCGCCGCCGTGGACGGCTTGGTGCCGGACCAGGTCATCCGGACCTTTGCCCGGGAATTCGGCGGTGTGGAGCACCGCATCGAGCTGGTACGAACCTATAAGGGCGTGCGGTATTATAATGACTCCATTGCCTCCAGTCCCTCCCGTGCCATCGCGGGGCTGCGGTCGTTCAGCGAGAAGGTAATCATGATCGCCGGCGGCTATGACAAACACATTCCCTTTGATGTGCTGGGGCCGGAGATCGTGGCGCATGTGAAGCTGCTGGTGCTCTGCGGTGCCACAGCGGATAAAATACGCGCCGCCGTGGAGAATGCGTCGGGGTACCGGCCCGGCCACCCGGAGATCATCGATGCCGCGCCTCTGGCAGCGGCGGTGCAGGCCGCCCGCGATCGGGCACAGCCCGGTGATGTGGTGACGCTGTCGCCGGCCTGTGCATCTTTTGACCAATTCAAGAACTTTGCCGAGCGCGGCGACTTTTTCAAAGCCATCGTGAACGGCTGGGAGGAATGAGGAAAAGCCGTGGTGTCATAGACTTCCGTAGTAAGCGCGTCATACAGCGCGTCTAAGGGAGGTGACGGCATGGGCCGGCTGCGGTATATACGGCTGACGCGGCGGCAGAGGGTGCGCGTATGGGCAGCGGTGGTGCTGATAACGGTCACGGGGCTGCTGACGGCGATCCTGCTGCACCTGCGCCCCATGCTGGTGAAGCTGGCCACGGCGCGCTGCTCCAACACCGTCAGCCGCATCGTGGTGGCGGCGGGGAACGACGCC
>OGPT01001643.1_pt1 | contig 19896 bp, 10 predicted proteins | sample 1552951 | NCBI WGS metagenome assembly OGPT01 (sample SAMEA2580224, study PRJEB22360) | human gut metagenome | biome: human gut; feature: human-associated habitat; material: faeces | place: Denmark | collected 2008/2010
AAGAGCGTGGCTTACAGCGTATGGCTGAGGTCTGCCGATGCAACGCTTTCCGATAAAGAGATTGATACGGTAAACGCCGCAATAATTAATAATCTTGAAAGCGCGGGCGCAGAGCTCAGAAAATAGTGCTTGAACTTTTTTTAAAAAAGGTATAAAATAATTATAAACAGTTGTGAGAGGTGTAATTTATGAATGACAGAACAATGACCTTTTCAATAGGCGACCAAACAGAGCAGGAAATAAGAAATATTTTAACCTTGGTTTACGACGCGCTGAAAGAAAAGGGCTATAACCCGATAAATCAGATAGTAGGCTATATTTTGTCCGAGGATCCCACTTATATTACAACCCACAACAATGCGCGCAACCTTATAAGAAAGATTGACCGCGATACGCTTTTACAGTCGCTTGTAAGATATTATTTAAGCGCGTAAAGGGGGATATTTGTATGAAAAAGTTGCTTTACATTCTCCTTTTTCTGCAAATCATCGGCGGTGTATTCTCCTTTTTTCTGCTCTGCAACATACCTCAAGCTGATTTAGTACCACAAATCATTACAGAGAACAAAAAATACGTACCTAAAAACAAATATTCCACAAAGGACTTTTCACATTAATCTACATTTGCACCGATGAATTAACAGTGTGTATGACACACGACTAAGAGAATAATCACTTTTTAATAAACGAACATGCAAAGAATGTCTAAAATGAAAAACATGCGCACAGCGCTACTATTTTTATTAGTAGCCATGATATCGCTCAGTGTATCGGCGCAGAATGTAACCGTAAAAGGTACTGTGAAAGACAAGACGGGAGAAACCGTTATCGGTGCCTCTGTAGTACAAAAAGGAAATACCGGTAATGGTACGATTACCGATATTGACGGTAATTTCACTTTAAGTGTACCTGCCAATTCAACTTTGGTCATTTCTTATGTGGGAATGAAAACACAAGAAATTGCTCTGAAAGGACAGACAAAAATCAATGTAGTATTGGATGATGACTCACAAGCTTTGGATGAAGTAGTAGTTATCGGTTATGGAACAGTACAGAAAAAAGACCTGACCGGGTCTGTTGCTTCCGTAAGCGCCAAACAACTGTCGGCGGTGCCTGTTTCCAATGCATCGGAAGCATTACAGGGTAAGATGGCCGGTGTACAAATTACTCAAACGGAAGGTTCTCCGGATGCGGATATCCGTATTCGTGTACGCGGCGGCGGTTCTTTGTCGCAAGACAACTCCCCCTTATATATCGTAGATGGTTTCCCCGTATCCAGCATTGGCGATATAGCTCCGTCAGACATCCAATCCGTAGATGTTTTGAAGGATGCTTCTTCCACAGCCATTTACGGTGCCCGCGGAGCCAACGGTGTAATCATCATTACGACAAAATCCGGTAAAGAGGGTAAGATAGAAGTTAACGCCGGCGTATCATTCGGTATCCGTAAAATGGCAAAACACATTGATGTAATGGACCCATACAATTATGTATTATACCAATATGAATTAGTTGGCGGACAAGATTGCAGCTATGGTGACTGGCAAGACTTGGACATCTACAAATCCATAAAGGGAACTGACTGGCAAGATGAACTTTGGGGACGTACCGGTAACCAGCAAGCATACAATGTAAGTGTAAGCGGCGGTACAAAAGATACCAAGTTCAACATCAGCTACTCCCGCAACGATGAAAAAAGTATCATGCAGGGCTCCGGCTTTTCCAAGAATAATATCAATGCAAAAATCAATACTAAAATCAACAAATGGCTGAGCTTTGACTTCAACGCCCGACTGACACACCAAAAGATTGACGGCTTGAGCGGAGGTTCAGATAATGACACAAGCGCATCCAACTCGTTGGTAGCCCGTTCCATCATCTATGCACCCATCGAGGTGGTAGACACATCCGATGATGACGAAAATGCCACAAGTACACGTTACGACCCGTTACAACGTCTGAATGACACCTATAAACGCCAAACCCGTTTCCGCCAGAACTACAATGGAGGCATAAACTGGGAACCTGTCAAGGGATTAACTTTCCGTTCAGAGTTCGGATACGGCTGGAAGTTTGACAATACCGACCAAGTATGGGGAAGTATTGCTTCCGTCAATTCCAAGTACAAATACGATGGCGCTCCTCAAGCGTATATCAGTAAAGTAAATAATAAAAACTGGCGTATCGCAAATACCGTAACCTACGAGAACAAGTCACTGTTCAATAAAAGAGACCGCTTGAACGTAATGATCGGACAGGAAACATCTTCAAGCCAGGATAACAGTACTTATCTTACAGCCGTTAATTTTGAAAGTACCGCAACTCCCGGCGAAGTGTTGGCTAATTTAGGTAATGGTACCTCTCTGCCCACCAAAACATACATCGGAATTAAAGACAACTTAAACTCTTACTTCGGACGTATCAACTATACATTAATGGATAGATACCTGTTCACCTTTACAATGCGTGCCGACGGTTCGTCTAAATTTGCAAAAGGCAACCAATGGGGCTACTTCCCCTCAGGCGCATTTGCATGGCGTGTCTACGATGAATCATTTATGCAGGGTACACATGACTGGCTTTCCAATTTAAAGCTCCGTTTAAGTCTTGGTACGTCAGGTAACAACCGTATCCCGAGTGGCGCCATGTACACAACTTACTCATTAGGCAGCACAAGCAGCAGTAACATTTACTTTAATGAACAGGCAAGTATTATTTTACAACCGGGTGATGCGCTTTCCAATCCTAACCTGAAATGGGAAACTACCATATCACGCAACTTAGGTCTTGACTTCGGGTTCCTGAACAATCGCCTTTCCGGTTCGTTGGATTTCTATTGGAACACCACCAAAGACTTGTTGATGAAGACAACCATCCCGGCAGGCTCCGGATACAGTTACCAATACAAGAATTTCGGGCAGACTTCCAATAAAGGTGTTGAATTACAACTCGACGCCACCTTACTTGACCATAAAGATTACGGATTGAATGTAAACTTCAATATCTCTTATAACCGCGGTAAAATTGACAAGCTGAACTCAGACGGAACGTCTAAATGGTGGCAAAGCAGTAAGTGGGCCGGAAGTGGCGCTGCAAGTACCGATGATTTCCTTATCGAAGAAGGCGGACGCTTGGGTGAAGTATACGGCTACGTTACAGAAGGCATTTACACAGCTTCCGATTTCACATTCGACCAAAGCAAAGGCACTTATGCGCTGAAAGAAGGTGTGCCCAACAGTACAAGTATCACAGGAGTTGCCGCTCCCGGCGCAGTCAAACTTAAAGTAGGCGAGGATGGCAAACCCGTTAAACAGCGTCTCGGTAATACAATCGCTCCCTGGACCGGTGGTTTCGGTATCAATGGTAACTACAAAGGATTCGATTTAGGTGTATTCTGCAACTACTCTTTCGGAAACAAAATCGTGAATGCCGCAAAATTGGCTTCAAGCTACTATAACGATACTAAGCGCAACTGGAATCTGAACAGCAACTACAACTATGGCAACCGCTATACGGCCATCGACCCGTCAACAGGCCGTAACCTGCTCAGTTCGTCCGCAATCAAGGAAATGGGAGAAGAAGCCATTGTCTCACGTCTGAACGAAATCAATGCAGGAGTTACCAACTGGAACCCGGTATCCATCACCAAAATGCCCTTGATAGACCAAGCAGTGGAGAACGGTTCTTACCTGCGTATCAATACCGTTACTTTAGGGTATACCCTTCCGAAGAAATGGATTAACAAGTTCAACATTCAAAACTTACGCATATACGTAACAGGTTACAACTTGTATTGCTTTACAAGCTACTCCGGCGCAGATCCCGAAGTTGACTGCTGTACCAGCACTCCGATGACTCCGGGTATCGACTTTGCCGCATATCCCAAGAGCCGTTCATACGTAGGTGGCATCAACTTAACTTTCTAATCACATAAGAAGATACAATTATGAAAAAAATATATCAGACCATATTAATATGTTTAGGGGTAATGGGAATTACATCCTGTTCCGATTTCTTAGACCAGAAATCACCCTCTGAAATAGATCAAAGCGATTTGGCTCTAAAACCAGTCTACATACAACAAGTGATGAACAATATGTATGCCGGATTGACTTTAGACCATACATACGGTTGCCGTATGCCATTGAACTTTTCCACCAACAGCGACATCGAATTGGTAGATGCCACCAAATTGGAAGACTTCACCAACGCAGAAGACAGAGGCGCGTCCAACTATAATCCTTCTACTACATGGAGCCGCCTGGACAACAACTGGCAATCCATGTTCAAAATCATAGAAGGCGCCAACGTTGTGATTGAATCCGTAGACCAAAGTCCTATTATGGCCGACAAGAACAATTCTGACTACAACACATTACTTCACTATAAAGGCGAGGCGCTTACCATTCGCGCGATGGTTTATTATGACTTAATCAAAACCTACGGCGATATTCCCATGAAGTTTGAACCGACCAAAGAAGACGGATCAAACTTATATCTGAAAAAGACAGACCGCGATGTTATCTATGAGCACTTGCTAAGCGATTTAGAAACGGCTGCCGCCGCATTACCTTGGGCAGGAATGGATGGCTATACAACAGAACACGCCACTAAAGGATTTGCGCACGGCCTGTTGGCACGTATCGCCTTATCCTATGCCGGCTACTCCATCCGCGAAACAGCTAAAGAAGGATACGAAACCATGCCCGGCAGTGATCCGTCCTATCCTACCCAACGCCCCGATGCAGCCAAAAGAGAAGAACTTTACAAATTAGCGCTGACTCATCTGGACGTAACCATCAAAGACGGTCCTCATAAGCTGAACCCTTCTTTCGAAGACGAATGGTATAGAATCAATCAACGTACCTTAGACAACCAATATTACGAAAACCTTTATGAAGTTGCCCATGGACTGGGTACATCCGGTGAAATGGGATATACTATTGGCGTACGCCTCAACGCGAAAAATAACAACTCTGCAAGCTGGGGATATGGCAACTCAAGTGCAAAAGTACAATTGACAGCTCCATTTTTCTGGTCATTCGACCATAAAGACCTGCGTCGCGACATTACATGCGCCAACTATACCATTGAAGGTAATGATAAAGATACCCCGGACATCGAAAAAATGGCAGGTAACAAACCTTTCCAACTGTATGTAGCCAAGTGGGATGTGCGCAAAATGAGCGAAGAATGGCTGAAGCAGAACAAAAATGCCAGTGCCAAGAAAGGATATGGCATCAACTGGGTAGTAATGCGTTATTCAGATGTACTGTTGATGTATGCCGAAGTTATGAACGAATTGTTCGGTCCCGACGCTATCGGTACTGCCACTTGCGGAAAAACAGGCCGTGATACCTTAATGGAGGTTCATTGCCGTGCATTTGATACCGCCGATCAATCCAATGCGCAAGCCTATGTCAACGGAATTTCTTCCGCAGACTTCTTTGATGCCGTTGTAGACGAACGTGCATGGGAATTAGCGGGTGAAGCTGTCCGTAAATACGATTTGATTCGTTGGGGACTGTTGTCATCCAAAACACAGGAGATGCTGGATAACTACATAAATGTAGTAAAACCCAATGCACCCGCAAAATTGTATTACAATATGCGAAGCGATGATCCGAAAAGTATAGATATGTCAAGCGTACAATGGTATGCAACTCCCGCCAACACCGGAGACTACAAAAAGAGTAGCGATTTCTGGGGAAAAGATGACAGCAAACTGGAAGTATTTACCGAGAATATCAGTTCCGGCTTGAATAAAACTGTTATCAATCGCCACCTCTTACCGTTAGGAAGCAGCGTTATCAGTGACTCTAAAGGTAAATTGAATAACTCGTATGGTTTTTAAGCCTTAAAACAACAATAGAATATGAAAATCTATAAATATATACATAATATATTGTCAGGAGCTTGCTTGCTCCTGACAACAATTGCCGCAACCAGTTGCGACAACGCCAACGATTGGACTGTTGATGCCGCTCATAACCGTTTGTTCAGTTGTGATCTCAGCGGTGTAACTCCCGAAGACATCGGTACAGAAGCCACTTTGGAATTTAAGACTGTAAAAGGTGCGGAGTACTATCTTATCGAAGTTAGTAAAGACACATTGTACAATGACATCGAAATGGGAAGTACCGCTACTTCCATCATATACGGTGAGGACAAATCCATCAAAGAATCGCCTTATACGATGACAGGTCTGGATAGTTCAACCAAATACTATCTTCGTTTGAAAGCAATGTCAGGCAATACTCCCGAGTCCAAATGGAGTTATCTTTCCGATTACAGTTTCAAAACCAAGTCAGAGCAGATATTCGAAGAAATCTCTACCGCTGACCTCACAGAGAACAGTGTCGTTTTACATTGGCTTGCCAATGCAGAAGTTACCAAATTGGAAATTCTGAAAGGTGAAGAAGTAAAAGTAACCAAAGATTTGACAAACGATAACGAAGCTGTAACCAATGGTACAATCACCATTGACGGGTTGGAAGCACAAACCAATTATACAGCCAAGATATATAAAGACAATGTTGTAAGAGGTACAATCGGTTTTACAACTTTTGCAGCAGTTCCAAGTGCAGACCTTGTATATCGTATGACGGCCGATGAGAATCTTAGTAATGAACTTCTTGCGGAAATCACAGCCCAATGCGAAGGAACTTCTATCACGATAGCAATGCCGGCCGGTACAACCAATAAATATGGTGAAGCATTAGAATTAGTTGATGGTTATTCCTACACATTCTTCGGAATTGCCGGAGAAAAGAAGCCGGTAATAGCCATAAGTACAATAACACTTAAAAATAACGCATTGATTAAATTCCAAAATGTAGAGCTCAATGCTGACGGCATTAATGCTGAAGGTACAGCCAAAACTAACGAATACATTATCAATCAAAGCGCAGCAGCAGTTGTAGACAATATTACTTTTGAAGATTGTGATATTATCGGCTTTAAGAATTCTATTGTCCGTATCCAATCCTCAGGTATAGAATTTAAAAAAGTTGTATTTAACGGATGTTACATCAAAGGGCAAAATTTGGCAAGCAGTTACTATGTTCTTCATAATAAAAACGGTAAATTCGGAGAAGTAGAATATAACAATACCACATTTGACTGCACCGGATATAGAGGCCTGTTTTATAGTGAAAACAAAGATTGTACAAGTATCAATATTACGGATTGTACAATATATAACATACCGGCATCAGGGCAATATGTTATAGACTTTAAGTCAACAAATAATGGTACTACCAACGGTATTATAATCAACAATACAATCTTTGCAAAGGTTCAAGATGCAAGTGCCGCTAAGGGTATTCGAAGTAATAGTGTACAAACCTTTGATAATGTATGGACTACTAATGATTTTAAACTAACCGGCAATCAATTCAGTGGAACTGTTACAGCTTTTGACGGTACGTCAACTGATTTATTTGAAAATCCCGCAGCAGGGGACTTTACCATCAAGAGTTATAACTTTGGAGGTCGCCTAAACGCAGGCGCAATCAAATGGAGAATGACGGAATAAACATCCATCTTTATTAATAAAAAGAGTTGCTTTATAATAATAAAGCAACTCTTTTTATTTTCCCCTTCACCCTTCACATCCCCCTGTTCATCAACCCTTGCGGGTGAAATCCGCCATTACCGTCACTGCCGTACAATCCTATCCCTGCTCACCCCGTAATACCCCACTACGGGCACATATACCGGTTGCGTAGGTATTCCGATATTCCGAATCTTCCCTTCCGCCCTCAGCCTGCGGATATGCTCCATCGCTTTCGACTTCATAAATCCGCAAATCTGCTGGAAGTCCGCACGGGTCATTAATTGATGTTCGGTGAAATAAGTTCGCAAACGCATATCTATTTCCACATCCGATAGTTTGCGGGAATGCCCGTTGTGCCTGATATTTTTAAGCTTCACGGCTCCCACTTCGTTCTTCAACGCTTGGTCGGCACGAAACTTGATACCTTTTAAACGGACTTTCGTATTTTTGCGTTTCGTTTCCGCCGTCACCCCTTCTATACATTTCAGCGTAGGATGAAAATAACCTATCCCGTCCAGGTGCACTTGGCGACCGTCACCCAGCTCCTGCCCCAATACATGCGACAGCGCATCGAGTACAGCCGTTACATCCGTTTCCGTCAGCGAGCAACGCTCCTGAATTTTACGCCTCACATAGTCCGTTCCTATCTTTCCATTGTACGTGATGCGTGCATGGAGCTTTTTCTCGTCCGGCTGGTTCGGCGGTACCGGATTCTCGTACCATTCAAAATGAATTGCCATAGTGCTGTATTTATTTATACTGTGTAAAGTTAGCGCTTTCCCATGAGATAATCTATTTTTCCTACGAGAATAAATGGGTGCCGGCAACTGCCGACAGAGCCGTTGACGATTGTAAACAGAACCGCCGACAGCTATAAACAGACCTGTTGACTACTGTCAACACCCTGTTTCGCTACAAGATAAAACGAATTATCCCGCATTGAAAACGCAATAATGCAAGGACTTGGCACGTTCAACGCCACAAGCGATAATAGTGTGAAAAAGGCTTGCGAAAGGCTGTTTCCCGATAGTAACTTCGCGGCACGAAACTATCAATAAAAACAACGTGTATGATGAAAAAATGTATTATGAAACTTATCTCCTTTTTATTAAGGAACAAGAAACGCGAGAGACAGTCCCGCATAAAGAAATGCAATCCGACAGACAGGTTAACCGCTTCCTGCAAACCGGCTATGCCTTCCGTTACAACCGGCTGACAGAGGAAACAGAATACCGCCCCATTGGAATTGCAGACAAAGCGTTCCTCCCTGTCGGCAAACGGGAACTGAATTCCTTATGTCTCGAAGCCCATGCCCGGGGAATCCTATGCTGGGACAAAGATATCAGCCGCTTTCTTTTTTCCAAATACGTACCGGAATATCATCCTTTCCTGCTCTACTTTGAGCAACTTCCCGCTTGGGACGGTATCGACCGGATTGACAATTTGGCACACCGCGTATCGTCCGAACCCTTCTGGATAAGCGGTTTCCACACATGGATGCTCGCTCTTGCAGCCCAATGGACGGGACGGACAGGCAAACATGCCAACAGCGTGGCTCCCCTGCTTGTCAGTTCCCGGCAGGGTTGCCTGAAATCCACCTTCTGCAAAAGTCTGATGCCCGACAGCCTGTCCCGCTACTATTCGGACGAAATAGAGCTCACGTCACGAAGTAATGTCACCCGCAAAATGTCGGAAATGGGACTGCTAAATCTTGATGAGTTCGACAAATACTCCGCCAAGCAAATGCCGCTGCTCAAAAGCCTGATGCAAATGGCTGATTTAAATCTTTGCAAAGCATATCAAAAGAACTTCCGTAATCTCCCCCGCATCGCTTCTTTCATCGGCACAAGCAACCGCTTCGACTTACTTTCCGACACTACGGGCAGCCGGCGTTTCCTATGCGTAGAGGTAAAGGATAAAATTGATTGCAGCCACATCGAACATAAACAAATCTATGCGCAACTGAAACAAGAGCTTGCAGACGGAGCCCGCTACTGGTTTACCGCCGAAGAAGAGCAGGAGCTCCAAGAACACAACCTTGCCTTCCGGCACCACAACCCGGCAGATGAAGTGCTGCACAGTTGCTTCCGCCCCGCAACGGCTGAAGACTCAAAAGAAGAGGTAATCCACCTCTCCGCCGCCGACATCTTCAAAGAACTGAAAAGGCAAAATCCCGCTGCCATGAGAGGGACAAATCCGAACAGTTTTTCACAGCGACTCGTACCCGCCGGCTTCGTGCGGAAGCACGGACGCTATGGAAATTTCTATCCGGTAGTGCCACTCGCATGAAGAAACAAGCAACTTCCCAACTCAAGTTCACAAAACAGGGGTTCACCCGCAAACCCCGATGAATAGGAAGACATGAAGGGAGAAGGGGTGTCATGCACAAAAGAATTTCAGGGGTAAAAACTAATTTTTCCACAAAGAATACCAAAAAATACTATGGTGTTCACAGAGTATCACATATTTTTGTGTTCGATAACGGATGAAACCATCTCATTACAGTTGTCAGCCTTACTATATTTAATAACTATAAAAAACAAACTTATGAATCTAAAAAGACTTGCCAAAAGGGCATTAGCTACTCTATCATTGAGTATGTTGTGTTTAGTCGCTTTTGCACAAGGTCACCAAATTTCAGGTACCGTAATCGACGGTACGGGTGAACCAATTATCGGTGCAAACGTATTGGAAGTAGGCACTACTAACGGTGTAATTACTGACATCGACGGTAATTTTAAACTTAGCGTACAGCCCAACGCAAAAATCCAGGTATCATTTATCGGTTATATCACACAGACCGTTACAGTGGGTAGCCAGAGCAATATCAAGGTAACGCTGAAAGAAGATGCGCAAGCATTGGATGAAGTGGTGGTTGTAGGTTACGGTGTACAGAAGAAGTCGGATGTGACCGGTTCTGTCGGAAGTGTAAACAGCGATAAGATTATGGCTAAAGGTACCACTTCCGTTATGGAATCCTTGCAAGGTTCGGTTGCGGGTGTGGACATTTCGCAAAGCTCAAGCCGTGCCGGTGAAGGATTCAACATCTCTATCCGCGGTAAGAGTTCTATGGCCGGCGGTGAACCACTGTACGTTATCGACGGAGTGGTGTGCGACAATATGAACTTCCTGAACCCTGCCGATATAGAAAAAATCGACATCCTGAAAGACGCTTCTTCTACCGCTATCTATGGTTCGCGCGCAACAAACGGTGTCGTGATGATTACAACCAAGCAAGCCGGAACGAGCATTAAGGACGAAGCTAAGGTTCAAGTAACTTACGACGGATATTACGGTTACAAAACCGTGGCCAACATGCCGGAATTCATGAGTGGCGACGAATGGACCAACTATCGTTTCCAGCGTTATACAACCCTGAAGTCCACAGACGAATTCGGACATCCTACTTATCAGATGAAAGATACGGATTGGAGTGCTTTCTGGGGAAATAACAGCGCCAAAATCAAAGATATTTATGCCACCAAAGGTTATTATGACTGGCCGGATTTGATAACCACGGACGGTCAGCAGCAAAACCATTACCTCAACATCGCCGGTAATACAAAGAATCTTTCTTACCGCGTCGGTTTGGGTTATCAGAAAGACGACGGTATCCTGCACGACTCCTATGAACGTTGGAATGTCAAGGCTGCGATAGACCACAAAATCAACGACCGTTTCTCTATCGGCGCGTTGGTAAACCTTTCTACCTCTCTGAAAGACTACGGCAGCAAGAATTCGGTTATTACCGGTTTCCGTGCAAATCCGTACTGGGTTCCTTACTATTGGGAAGGCGAAAATAAAGGAGAATTAATACTCCAGCCGGCCAAAGACGAAGTGATATTCCCCGATGGCGGCGGTTTCACCTCTACATTGAACCCATTGGTGGATAGAGCAAATTCCACTGACGAGACACGCAGTTACGATGTTATGGGTAACTTGTACTTACAGTACTCTCCTATCAAGGAAGTTATTCTGAAAACCACATTCTCTCCTACATACAACCGCAGCAAGCGAGGCGAATTCTATGGTGTGAATACAGACAGCCAGTTCTCTTCCAAGAACCCGAGCACGGGCGACCCTTACAATACGGCTACTATCACCAATGTTGATTATTTTACATATACCTGGGATACGCAAGCCAATTATACCAAAACATTCGGCGACCACAGTATCAACGCGTTGGCATTGTTCAGCGTATATAGCGCAACCAAAGAAGGGGATGCCATTACCGCCAACGATATGCCTTTCGATGTAGACTGGTATAATACAGGTTCTGCCGGCTTCCTGAGCAATGCAGACAGTTATTACGAGAAATTGACCATGCTCTCCTATGTGCTCCGCCTGAACTACGCTTATAAAGGACGTTATTTGGCAACCGTATCCAGCCGTTGGGACGGAAGCTCCAAATTCCAGAAAGATAACCGTTGGGGCGCTTTCCCGTCCATGGCATTGGCATGGCGTATCAGTGAAGAGGACTTTGCGAAAGAACTCTCATGGATCAGCAACCTGAAGTTAAGAGCAAGTATCGGTCTGACCGGTAACAACGCCAATGTGGGACCTTATGATACACAATCGCTGGCAGGAACCAAATATTGGTATAATTACGGTGGCGCACCGGCCTACGGATACGGTATCAACGGCATTACCAATACTTTGCTAACCTGGGAAAAGACAAGGGAAATCAACGTCGGTCTGGACTTCGGATTCCTCAACAATCGCATCAGCGGTAGCATCGACTGGTACAACAAGGTTTCAAGAGACTTGCTAATGGAACAATTAACGCCGCTGGAACTGGGTTCTTCAACAGGAGCCATGATGAACAACGTAGGTAAGGTAAAGAATACAGGTGTTGAAATCTCATTAAGCACAGTAAACGTACAGACCAAGGATTTCTACTGGAGCACTACTTTCTCTTTTGCCAAGAACAAAAACGAAATATTGGAATTGAACGGCGGCAAAGAAGACTTAGTAGCCAATAAATGGTTCATCGGCCAGCCTATCGACGTTATCTACGACTATGAATACGCCGGAGTTTGTACTGCCGAAGAGGCAAGGGCTTATGCCACAAACGACGCTATCAAGACTAAGTTCATCGAAGGTGAAATGAAGCTGAAAGACCAGCAGCAACCCGGTGAAGAGGGCTACGGAGTAATTGATGAAAACGACTTGGTTGTTTTAGGCCATGCATTACCGAAATGGACAGGTAGCGTTACCTCAAACATGACCTACAAGAACTTCGACTTCTCTTTCTCCATCTATACCAAACAAGGCGGTATGGTAGAAAGTCCGTTCATGGCCGAATTCACAAACTACAAAGACCGCGGACGTAACAAGCTGAAAATGGATTATTATATTCCCGCAGGCACTCCCGTGCTCAATGCCGACGGAAGCGGTTATACCTTAACTACGGAAGCTCACATGGGCGCATATCCTTATCCTACCAATACAGCCAACAACAACTATGGCGGCGGTATCGGTTGGGGTACCGACAAACAGACGACTTATGTAGGTAACTCTTACGTAGACAACTCTTTCGTGAAAATCAAGAACATCACTTTGGGTTACACATTCCCCAAAAGCTGGATGTCCAAGATTGGTGTAGACCATTTGCGTTTGTATGTCAATGTATTGAATCCGTTTACCTTTACAAGTTATAAGGGCTTTGATCCGGAATGGGCGGATGCCGCCTTAAATGACGGAACAGGCGGACCGAGTTCACGTACATACCAAGTTGGAGTCAATTTAAAATTTTAATACCTGATAACGATGAAAAAAGCAATATACATCGCAACCTGCCTGTTAGGACTTAGCATAAGCAGTTGCTCAGACTTTTTGGAACAAGATAACAGATCGGATGTTCCCTCAAATGAATTCTATAATACCAAAACCGGTTTCAACAGCCTGTTGAACAGTACATATTCTTCTTTAAGAAGCATCTACGGCGGAGCTCCCTGGGTATTCAGCGCAGGAACGGACTTGTTTGCCGGTGGTAAACAAGGTGTGGACGCCATCGGTCTGTATGGCTCGTCTTACAATTCCGCCGACAAAGACGTGCAAGAGTTTTATACCGAATGCTACAAAGGAATACAACTGGCGAATTCCGTTATATATTATGGCGAATCGACAGAAGATTCTTCTGTAAGACTGCAATATGTAGACGAAGCGCGTTTCTTGAGAGCTTACTATTATTACTTACTGGTACAGCACTTCGGCGAGGTAGCTTTAAACACAACAATGTTTGAATCCGCAGTAATGAACCATGCACGCGAGAGCGCCGAAAACGTTTATCAGTTCGTTATAGATGAGTTCGCTTACCTGTCGTCCGACGACTCACAACTGCTGGAACGTTCGGAAGCTACCGGAGACAACTTCGGACGCGCCAACAAACGCGCCGCCATGCATTTCCTCGCCAAAACTTACCTGGCAAGAGGTTATGAAACTTTTGCAGACAGCAATGACTTTACCAACGCAGCCCAATATGCCGAGAAAGCCATAAACGGAGAAAAACCGACCATCGCTTTCAGTGATGTGTTCAGCATCAACAATGAAGAAAACGATGAAATCTTCTGGTCTGTACAGTACAGCAGCGCTACGTTGGAAGACTTGAGCAAAGACGGTAATATGCAACAATCGGTATTCGGCGTATACTTAGGCGGTGCCGAAGAAAAGAACAAATACAACGCCGGTTACCTTGCGCCGACCGTTCATCTGCACAATCTCTTTACGAAAGGTGACAAGCGTTATGAAGGTACATTCATGCTGGAACTGCATAAATTCTACTATGATTATTACACTGCTCCGACAACCTCTCCCATTAAGTATTTCTATGCTCCCGGCTGGATGTCGGATGCTGACATCACTGCTTGGAAGAACGAAAATCCGACTCTGCGCCAGAATGCGACTGTCATCAAAATGAGTGAGATGAGCGAGGACAGAAAAGGCAATATGACAGCATACGCCGATAAGTGTACGGATGATTACGGAGTGGCTTGTATAAGAAAGTTCGACGACCCCACTTCCGCGTTCTCTATGACCGGCAGCACGCACGACATCATCTTAGCGCGTCTGGGAGAAACTTATCTGGTAGCCGCAGAAGCTTATGTAAAACTGAATCAGCCCGACAAGGCAAAGGTTAAGATTAACGAGCTGCGCGAACGTGCTACGGAAGCCGGATATGACCTCTCGGTACAGGAAAGTGATGTGACCGGAGAACAAGGCATCGACTTTATTCTGGACGAACGTGCACGTGAGTTGGCAGGAGAATATCACCGTTGGATGGACTTGAAACGTACCGGACGCTTAATTCAATATGTTGCCAATGGCACTTATGACGGACAAGCATGTTTCGCATATAATCACGATAACATCAAAGTCAGTGACTTTGTGGGCAATGACGGCAATTACAAAATACTCCGCCCCATCCCATTGGATGCCATCAACCGTAATAAAGAAACCGTAAAACAGAATCCCGGATTTTAATAAATTGCACTATGATGAAATTAAAGATATTCCTGATAGGCATTTTATTTCCCGCCGCTGTCTTTGCACAGAAAGCGCCTTCTTTAGATGCTTTGCAGGACGGAATACACCATTGGAACCTACTGCACCCTGACCGTACCTATGCCCGCTATGCCGAAAAGGATTACGAGAAGATTGCCGACAATCTGATTGCATATCAAAATGAAGACGGCGGCTGGCTGAAAAACATGGACTGGGCAGGCGTACTGAACATAGATTCCATAAAAGCCGGCCTGAAAGACGGGCAGAAGCGGAGTACGCTTGACAACCGGAATACATTCTCGCAAATAGAGTATCTGGCGGATGTATACACATTAACCAAGAAACAGAAATACAGAGCCGCCTCGGAAAAAGGTCTGCGCTATCTGCTCTCCACACAAAAGGACAATGGAGGCTGGAGAGGCTGGGATGTAGATGCCGTTACTTTTAATGATGATGTTACCACCGGTACTTTGGAACTATTCAGAAACATACTGCAAGGAGACTCCAGCTTTTTATGGCTGGACTCCGGTATGCTCAATGCAATACAGAAGTCATACGATAAGGGGCTTGCCGTAGTACTGAAAACACAATATGTACAGAATGGTGTTAAAACGGCATGGGCACAACAATATGATAACGAAACCCTTGTTCCCGTAAAAGCCAGGACTTTTGAGCTACCGGGATTAACGGCATGGGAAAGTACTGCAATCACCATCTTTCTCATGGGAATAAAGAATCCCTCGGAAGAGGTTATCCAGGCGATAGAAGCGGCGATAGCATGGTTCAATAACTCTAAAATAGAAGGTATCCGGATTGAACGCGTTCCATTGCAGGGAAAAGATATCATAAACCATGAATATCCTTACGACAACGTAGTGGTTAAAGATGAAACCGCTCCCGCTATCTGGAGCCGTTTTTATGAACTGTCTGACAACAGGCCGTTTATGGCTAAACGTTCCGGTGAGAAAGTATGGAAACTGTCTGACGTAAACGCGGAAAGGCGAACCGGATATGACTGGTACGGTTATTGGCCGGTAGAAGCCTTGAAGATGTATAAGGAGTGGAAAAAGCAATTCAAGCATTAAGAAGTTTCCGATAAACCGAAAGGAAGATAATGCTATTTAAATCGAAAGATATTAGATAGGCATTCTTTGCAAGGAAGAGGGGCATCATTTGGATGATGTCCCTCTCGTTTTTACTCTTTTTCTTGTTCATCCTCTCCCCACAATTCCGTATCTGAAGGGGCTTTCTTCAGGCTCCAGGCTATTGCCGAGCCTATAACAAGCAAACTAATTAAATATATAATCATAGTTATGGTTTGGTTTCTAATTATTCAAAGAAAACATATTCAAACGGTTTATGTTCATTTTGAATACGAAATAGCGGTTTATCTCAGCGATTTATCCCGATACTCTGTCGGCGTCATACCCATTTTCTGCTTGAAACATTTACTGAAATAGCGTGGGTCGTTGATACCGACCATATAGGATATTTGCGTCATGGAATACTCTCCGGTTTCTATCAGCTGGACTGCACGGTTGATGCGCATTTCCTTGATGAACTCGATAGGCGCCAAACCCGTCAGGGTTTTCAGCTTCTTAAAGAAAACAGAACGGCTGACGGCCAGTTCCCGAACAAAATCATCCACCACCAAGTCACCATTATCCATATTCTTCTCCATAAGCTCTACAAGCTTATCCATAAACTTACGGTCGTTGGGCGACATCACCGGAGCTTTATCCGCTTCGGGAACATCCGTTATATTCTCGTCATTCTGCTCTCCGGAGGTGGGAACGGGCGCTGCAACTCCTGCCGGCATCAAGTCCTGACGGTACAGAGCCTGCAACTTCTGCCGTTGGGCAAGCAGATTCTTTACACGCGCTTTCAGGTAGGTAGCGCTGAAAGGCTTGGTTATATAATCATCGGCACCGTATTCCAATCCTTCCAGCTTACTTTCGATGGACGACTTCGCCGTAAGCAACACAATGGGAATATGACTGGTAGTCATATCGACACGCAGTTCACGGGTCATGGCGATACCGTCTTTTTCCGGCATCATCACGTCGCTGATAATAATATCCGGCAGGAACTTCAACGCTTTGTTCAGCCCCTCCACACCATTGGCAGCCTCTACAATGCGATACTCGGAAGCGAAGATGCTGCGCAGGAAAATACGCAGTTCGGAGTTATCTTCTACCAGCAGCATCAAATCTTTGGATGCATCTCCACCGCCTTTTTCCTGAGAACCCGTTTCCGGTTGTGAGGGCTGCGCGTCTTCCGTATCCGCCGTTTGCCGGTGATAAGCCTCCAGACCAACTGTTATATCGTCCTGCATAAATTCCACCGATTCGTCATACTGCTCCTTACCTTTCATAAAGTCTATCTTGAAGCAACTGCCTTCTCCCAACTTGCTATCTACCGTAATCAAAGCTTTGTGCATCTCCACCAGTTCTTTTACCAATGACAAACCGATGCCGGTGCTTGGATTGAACAAATTACGGTCTACCAGATTCTCAAAACGGACAAAAATAGATTTCTTCTTGTTCTCGGCAATACCGATACCCTGGTCCTGCACGCCAATAGAAACGGTTTCCTCGTCCTCATGGATAAAAACCTTTATCATTTTTCCATTCGGAGTATATTTGAAAGCATTGGAGAGCAAGTTGAAAATAATCTTTTCATATTTATCGACATCCACCCACAGATAAAGTTCGGGCTTTTCCGTTTCGAACAAAAAGTCAATGTGATGCTCCTCGGCCACTGAATCGAAATTCTCCATTATCTTGCGGGTAAAGGCCACTACATTGACACGCTGCACCTGCATCTTCATTTTTTTGTTCTGAATCTTACGGAAGTCGAGTATCTGATTGATGAGACGCAACATACGATTTGTGTTGCGCTCCACAACCTGTAACTGTTCACGGGCATCCGCCGGCAGTTGCGTATGCTCCAGCACGTATTCCACCGGACCTGAAATCAGGGTTAAAGGAGTACGCAGTTCATGGGAAATATCTGTAAAGAAACGTAATTTCATATCTGTCATATGCTGTTCCACAACAACTTCGTGCTTCAGACGATAAATCGTAAACAAGATATAAACAGCCGTTATTATAATCAACAGAACAAACAGGACATACAGGAAATAGGCAAAAGGAGTTTCCCAAAAGGAAGGAAGCACTTCAATATCAAGCAAGCGCATGTTATCCGTCCATACTCCATCGGCATTGGTGGCACGTACCTTAAACACATAATGCCCTTTGGGCAGGTTGGTATAGGTGGCGGTACGCTGCTTGCCGACATAGTTCCAAGATTTCTCAAATCCCTCCAGAATATAGGCATACTGTATTCCGGCAGGTTCCGTATAGTCAAGTGCGGCAAAACGAATCGTGAAAATATTTTCCTCGTGCGAGAGTTGCAATTCACGGGTATCATCCAAACTCTCTTTCAATATATTTTTTTCATCCGGCACAACGTCTTCATTGGCTATAAGCAATTTGGAAAACACTAACGGCGGTACATATGTGCTCTTCCTGATAGAATCGGGATTGAACAGCAAGACGCCGTTGCTCGTACCAAACAGCAAGTCTCCCCACGAAGTATAGGCCGATGCCGCTTCGCTGAAGCGGACATGAGGCGAGACATGACCGTCTGCATAGTTTTCAAAACGTTCTTCTTCTGGAATAAATTTGCTGATGCCATTCTCCGTACTCATCCAAAGATTACCCCTGTTATCCTCACGTATGGAGAGCAATATATCCGAAGGCAATCCCTCGGCCACGCCATACGACTTGAATATTGCGTTGCCGGCAGCATCTATAGTCTGCAACTTATTCAGCCCGCCGCCGAAAGTAACCAGATAAAGTTCGTTCTTCCGGGTAGACAGAATATAGTGCACATCGTTATTACTCAAGCTGTTTACATCGTTCTGCACACGTACATAGTGATGAAACACTGCATCTTCGGGCTTCTTAAAATCACTGTTTACCATTAATGCGCCGACTGTAGTGGCAATCCATATATTTCCGCGATGGTCACCTGTAACGAAGCGCACCTTATGGCAATTATCTATAGGGAAACCTTTCAGGTTGTTACGGTGGTTGACAAATATCTCCCGTCCGCCACGGTTATGGGTGAGGTAGTTGATTCCTCCTCCAAAAGTGGCAACCCAGATACGGCCTTTCACGTCCTCATAGACACAATATACATTGTTGTCACTCAGGCTGTAGATATCATCCCTACTATGGCAATAGCGGGTCAGTTTATAATGTCCTCCACCCTGAGGCCGGGCTTTTACCAATCCCTCACCCTTGGTGGCAATCCAAATGTTGTGCTTACTGTCTTGAAATATGCAATAAGTATTTCCCTTTAACGGTACCCCCGTATGTGATATCGTACCTGTCTCCGTGAAGTATCCCAGTTCCGTGCGATTCTTATCGTAAATCCTTATTTTGCCGTCTTTCAGTCCCACCCAAAGATTATGCTCCGTGTCTTCGCAAAGAGCACGCACCTCATTGCTCAATGATTCATACCGATGAGGTTCCGGCGTCATCATACTGAAAAAGGAAGAGCGGAAAGTGATTTTCTCCAGTCCCTTGGAATGGGTGCACATCCACAGATTGCCTTGCCTGTCGGAAAAAGCAGAATGGATTTTATTGGAAAAACGCCAGTCGGTATCCGAAAAGCCGTTATAGAAGGGACGCAGGCAATTAGCAGCCTTATCGAAACGCGAAAAACCTCCGCCATAGGGATGCACCCAAACAGAACCGAAAATATCTTCGTGCACGTGAAAAGCCGGACGGGAACGGTCGGTAGATGTAGGCTCTACCGGGATTACTT
>OGPT01001644.1_pt1 | contig 19889 bp, 20 predicted proteins | sample 1552951 | NCBI WGS metagenome assembly OGPT01 (sample SAMEA2580224, study PRJEB22360) | human gut metagenome | biome: human gut; feature: human-associated habitat; material: faeces | place: Denmark | collected 2008/2010
CTTTATCATTCGGAATATCTTCTGATTTAACTGATGTTAAAGCTTCAATAACTTTTTCCATTACATCTTCATCACAAAATCCATTAATAAAATATAGAACAGCATTTTTATCTCCAATAGTAATTTTCCTTTTCAATAAATCATAGCTTGTTCCAATAGCTAGTATTTCATCTATTTTCTTCTCAGTAATTTCAATTTTTGAGTCAATAAATTTTTCCATAAAAAAACCTCACACTAGTATATAGTGTGAGATTTTCTTAATTTTATTCGCATTATATGTTAATTCCGGCATTTTCATAATGCAATAAAACAATTAATGCAATTTAGTAATAATTTTTTTCGGACATTTTTCAGCACATATTCCACAGTTTTTACATTTACTCTGATCAATATGAGCTAAATTATATTCAAATTCAATTGCACCATTTGGGCAATTCTTAGCGCACAGTCCACATCCTATACAACCAACAGAACATGCCTGCATAACATCTCTTCCTTTATCCTTAGATGAACAGGAAACCATATACTGTGCATTTTCCGTAATTATTTCAATAAGATTTTTTGGACACGCTTTTACACATTTACCACATGCGACACATTTATCTCTGTCTACTACTGCCTTACCATTAACAACTGATATTGCACCAAATTCACATGCTTTAACACATGAACCAAGTCCAAGGCATCCATATGCGCAGGCTTTTGCACCACCACCGGGAATGTTTGCCGCATCCTGGCATGACATGTTTCCATAATAGTTGTATTTGTCTTTTGCCTTGTCACAGTCTCCTGAACATGAAACATAAGCTACTTTTGGAACTACTTCTGCTTCAACTCCAAGAATGTCTGCAATTTTTTTGGCTACAGGTGCGCCACCAACAGGACAAGCTGAAGGTTCACTTTCACCACTTGCTATTGCTGCAGCAAGTCCGTCACATCCCGGATATCCGCAACCACCACAGTTATTGCCCGGAAGTGCTTCTCTTATTGCAACTTCTTTTTCATCCACTTCTACTGAAAGGAATTTCCCTGCTATTCCAAGTGCAATACCTATAAATAAGCCTACACCACCTACGATTAATACGGCATATAAGATACTGTTAACTGATATACTAACTGCTAATAAACTCATATCTTACCTCCTTAAATAACTCCGGTAAAACCGGTAAATGCTATAGCCATTAATCCTACTGAAACAAGAACAATAGGTGTTCCCTGGAAAGGCTTTGGAATATTATTGTGTTCTGATTTTTCTCTAATTCCTGCAAGGATAACAATTGAAATTAAGAAACCGAATGATGTTCCGAATGAACATGCAAGACTTTCTGCAAAATTGTATCCATTGTCAATGTTAGAAATAGCTACACCTAAAACTGCACAGTTTGTTGTAATAAGTGGAAGGTATACACCAAGTGCTTCATAAAGAGATGGTGATGTCTTCTTTAAAAACATTTCAACAAACTGAACAAGTGCCGCAATTACAAGGATGAATACAATTGTATTCAGATATGTAAGCTTAAGCGGTGTAAGTATACAGTCATATATAAGACTGCAGACAGCTGATGAAATAGTGATAACGCCGATAACAGCGCCACCCATTCCTGCTGCTGTGTTTATCTTCTTAGAAACTCCAAGGAAAGGACACAAACCGAGGAACTGGCTTAAAACTACATTATTGACAATTGCTGTACTTACAGCTATCAATAATAACTGTGAAAAATATCCCATATTTACCTCCCTTAGTTATTCTTAGCCTCAGCCTTAGCTTCTTCTATCTCTTCTGTGTAGTCAGGAACTTCTGCAGGCTTCATGCCTTTCTTTCTCTTAATTCTGTTCATAATAGCAATCATGAATGCAAGAACAAAGAACGCTCCTGGTGCAAGAATAAAGATACTTGCTGGTGTGTAACCGATTGTTGAGAGATCAAATAATGCGTTAGTACCATCTGAGAAAATTGTACCGCCACCGATAAGCTCTCTTATTGCTCCAAGGATTGTGATAGCAATTGTGAATCCAAGTCCCATACCTATTCCATCAAAGAATGAAGGAATTGGAGGATTCTTAGAAGCATAGGCTTCCGCACGTCCAAGGATAATACAGTTAACAACTATAAGAGGAATATATATTCCAAGTGAGTCGTACAGACTTGGCAGGAAGCCCTGCATAAGGAACTGTACCATTGTAACAAATGATGCAACGACAACGATGAACGCTGGCATTCTTACACCATCTGGAATAGCCTTACGAAGTAATGAAATCATAAGGTTTGATAATGCAAGTACTACTGTAGAAGAAAGTCCCATACCTATACCATTGATTGCTGATGTAGTAACCGCAAGTGTAGGACACATACCAAGTGTAAGTACCAGGGTAGGATTCTCTTTAATAATACCATTATAAAGTCTTTCTATACATTTATTCAAAGTCCGCACCTCCCTAGTTTCCTGCCACAAGCTTGTAAACTGCAAGCGCATAATTTACACCCTTTGTGACTGATTTAGAAGTAATTGTAGAACCACCGATTGCATCAACATTAGCATTGCTTTCTGATGCTGAACCATCTGTTACTACTGAAAATGATGCAACTGCATTAGACTTAGCTGTAAACTGTGATGTAAATGATGGATCCTGTTTAGCTCTCATACCAAGACCAGCAGTTTCGCTGATTGAAAGGAATGATACTCCAAGTACCTTTCCATCTGTTGAAATACCAACTGTAAACTTGATATCTCCGCCGTAACCGTCACTATCTGTAACTGTTACAACATAACCTGCTGTCTCGCCGCCTTTCTTTCCTATAGCAACTTCATTGACCTTATCCTTAGAGAAGTCAATGTCTGATGAAGCATTAATATCATCATCAGAAGGAAGGGCATCTATTGTCTCAAAGCTGTCTGCTTCTGCAAGAACTGCTTTGTAAGCCTTTTCCTTAGCATTCTCATTAGCCTTTGCAATAGGATCAAGTGTTATCTGATATACAACACCAAGAAGAATTCCGGCTACAAGTGTTATAGCAAATAAAACTAATGCATCTTTAACTATTTTCTTCATCTTATGCAGCCTCCTTTGCTTTCTTCTCTGGCTTCTTCTTACCAAATGACTTAGGAACTGTTACTCTCTCAATAAGAGGAACTAAGAGGTTACAGAAGATAATTGCATATGAAACGCCTTCTGCTGAACCACCATACATTCTGAAAATGAATGTAAGAAGACCTAAGCAGCAGCCAAATACAATTTTACCATTAGGTGTAATTGGTGAAGTTACATAATCTGTCGCCATGAAGATGGCACCAAGTAAAAGTCCACCACCACATACTTCCTCAAGCATGTAGATTACATCGAAATGATGTCCTGGTGCAAAAAGGAATATAAGCGCTGCAAATACACCTACATATATTACAGGTATTCTCCAGTTAATAACCTTTCTTGCAAGTAGGTAGATACCACCTAAAAGAAGGCAGATTGCTGAAGTCTCACCGATAACACCACCTGTTGTACCAATAAACATCTTAGCTAATGAAACAACGCCTGTTGATTCTGCACCAGGCTTAAGGAGTGCAAGAGGTGTTGCGCCTGAATATGCGTCTAAAAATCCGTTAGATGTAACGAAATTAGTCATCGGACCTGTATATGCAATAAGAAGGAAACATCTCGCTGCAAGAGCAGGGTTCATGAAGTTCTGTCCAAGTCCTCCAAAAAGCTGCTTAACTACGATAATTGCAAATACACATCCTACGATTTCAAAACCAACATTTAATGTTGATGGAATATTTAATGCAATAAGAAGACCTGTTACTGCTGCACTTAAATCTGTAACAGTAACTTTCTTATGCATGAAATACTGATATAATGCCTCACATGCTACACAAGTAACAATACCGATTACTATACGAAGCAGTGCATCGAGGCCAAAATTAACTATACCAAATATGCTGGCAGGAGTTAAAGCAATAAGAACATCTCTCATTATTGTCTGAGTAGTATTCCCGCTTCGCACATGAGGATTAGTCGATACGTTAAAAATCTCACTCACTTTGATTGCCCACCTTTCTACTTCTTTCTTCTGTTAGCAAGTACTGTACTTCTCATAGCCTTAATCTGCTGTGTTAATGGTCTCTTGGCTGGACAGACATATGAACAGCTTCCGCACATTACACATTCCATACCATCGAATTTAGTAAAGCCTTCTTCATCATTACGTGATGCAAAACCGGCAAGCTTTGCTGGAAGAAGGTGTTCTGGACATGCCTCACCACATTTACCGCATCTTATACATGCAGAAGATGTGGTCTTAGATACTATATCCTTCTGGAATACAAGAAGTGATGAACTTCCCTTAACAACAGGTACGTCAAGACTGTACATGGCAAATCCCATCATAGGACCACCGGAAATATATTTCTCAGGTTCTCCTACAGGACCACCGGCAGCGTCAAGAAGCTGTCTGTAATTAGTTCCTAACCATACATAGAAGTTGCCAGGCTCTTTAACTCCGTCGCCTGTTACAGTACATATTCTCTTAGTAAGAGGCTTACCTTCTATAACTGAAAGATAGATTGAGAATATTGTATCAACATTATGTACGATACAGCCTGCATCAGCTGGAAGCATGCTTGAATTAATAGCTCTTCCTGTTGTTGCATATATAAGACTACGCTCTCCTCCCTGTGGATACTTAGTCTTTAATGGCTTAACTTCAATATCAGGCTCAGAAGCTGTAGCTTCCTGCATGATTCTTATTGCCTCAGGCTTATTATCTTCAATACCGATAATTCCCTTAGCATGGTCAAATATCTTAAGAGCAATCTTAAGACCCATAACAACCTTGTCTGATTCTTCTAATAATCTTCTGTAATCAGATGTAAGGTAAGGCTCACACTCTGCTCCATTAACGATAATGTAATCTATGGCTTCAGGATTCTTTGGCGAGAGCTTAACATTAGTTGGGAAACCAGCTCCTCCCATACCTACAACACCAGCAGCCTTGATTCTTTCTAAGATAACATCCTTAGTAAGATCCTCGAACTTCATAGGTGTATATTCAACTTCTTTGAATTCGCCATCATTCTCGATAATGATAGAATTGCACTTACCGCCTGTAGCCAACGTTCTTGGCTCAATAGCTTTAACAGTACCTGATACAGATGAATGAATGTTCGCAGAAACAAATCCACCTGCCTCGGCTATCAGCTGGCCTGCAAGGACATAGTCGCCCTTGGCAACAACTGGCTTAGCAGGTGCGCCGATGTGCTGTGAAAGCGGGAATACCATCTCTCCTACGGCTGGAAAGAGTTCTTTGATTGGTTTATCCTTAGAAAACTCTTTGCCGTCATAAGGATGACATCCACCTTTAAATGTACACTTTCCCATGACATATTTCTCCTTATAAAGTTTTTATTAAATAGTATTTTATCTCAATAAATAGCAAAAATCTACTTTTTTTTGTGTATATATTCCTATATAATAAGAGAAAATAAGTACTTTTTTAACAATCAGTTTGTCTAATCAAACCTAAAACGAGGATTTTTTATGATAACTATTAATGATACCCTGCACACAAACGCAGACATCTCAATGCTTAAAGCAATATGTCCGGATACTGACAGCATCTGCTTTTTTGATATAGAAACCACAGGATTTTCAAGAAATTATAATATAGTATACCTCATAGGCGCTGTATATTTCCGTAACGGAATATCGCATTATTTACAGTGGCTTGCAGAATCCGATTCCGATGAAGCTTATATTTTATCCGCATTTAATGATTTTCTAAAAGATTTTCATACATTAATACATTTTAATGGGGATGCCTTCGATATACCTTTTATTACTGAGCGTGCAGCACATCTTAATGTGGCACTTGACCTTTCACATCTTGAAAGCCTTGACTTATATAAAACTGCAAGAAAATGTAAATCTATTCTGTCACTTTCTGACTATAAGCAGAAAACTATTGAACATTTTCTTGGAATAGAACGTGAAGACATGTATTCAGGCGGTGAACTTATTGATATATACAGGAAATTTGCAGCAAAACCTTCTGATACAGCACATAACGAATACAGGAAACTTCTCCTTCTTCACAACCATGACGATATAGAAGGAATGCTAAGCCTGCTTCCACTGGTTTCCTATTACGCAGTAATTATGAATTCTTACACTGTTGACAATGCTGTCATTGATAAAGATACTGATTCCAATGGTAATGTGAGTCTTAGGCTGATTGCTGAATGTTCACTTCCCGTAAGCGTACCCGTGGACAGACATATATGTCTTGACAATGTACATATTCTGATAAAGAACTGTACATTAACTCTTGTAATCCCGGTTATATCAGATACTTTGAAATACTTTTTTAAAGACTATAAGAATTATTATTATCTGCCATCAGAAGACGAAGCCATTCACAAAAGCATTGCACAATATGTAGACAGTAATAACCGTGTTAAATGCTCTGCTTCCAACTGTTACACCAAAAAAGCAGGCATTTTTCTTCCGCTCTATGACAATTGTGATTTAAGCATATTTAAAAAAGATTATTCTGACCCGGAAAAATACTGCAACGCAGATGATATACTGTTAAAAAGCACTGACAATACAAGCAAATACATACATTCCGTTATAAACCATATTCTATTGTAATTCTGCTACTCTTTTATAAAACATGAAAGGAATATTTATAATCTAATGGATAATGAATCACTTTTAAAAAATAAAATAATGGACGCAGCAAATCGTTCCTTCAGACAAAATATATACACATATACTAATTTTCTTGATATTAATGAGCAGTCAGTATTCGCACAGATGAGAAACGCACTTAATTTCGTAGCTTTTAAAACATACGGTGGCAATGATGCATGTGAAAGACAGATGATACAGTTTGGTTCTTACGAAACTCTTGGCTATGAAGAAGAATTTCCTATAACTCTTATAAAGATATCTCCTCTTATAGAAAAATATGCTGAATCACTGTCACACAGAGATTACCTTGGTGCTCTTATGAATCTTGGAATTAAAAGAGAAATGCTTGGAGACATAAATATAAAAGGCAAGGACGCCTATCTTTACTGTGTTTCACATATTGCTGATTTCATAATTGACAACCTGTCTACAGTAAAGCATACACATATCCAGTGTACAAAGACTGATATTAACGATATCGAATGTTCACCTGAGCTTGAAGATATTGAAGTTTTATCTGCAAGTGAACGGATTGACGCTGCCGTTGCCAGCCTCACAAAGCTAAGCCGAAGTCAGGCAGTAGAATTATTCAGGGCAAGAAAAATATTCATAAACAGCCGTCAGATGGAAAACAACAGCTATCAGTTAAAAGCTAATGATGTACTTGTTATCCGCGGAACAGGCAAATTCATCTATCAGGGCTGCGGTAGAGAAACAAAAAAAGGCCGTGTCTATCTTTCATTTAAAAAATATGTTTAAAAAAAGGGCTGTGAGAACAGCCCTTTTAATATCTTTAATTACTCTTCTGTTGCTGGAGCTTCTTCCTGAGCTTCGTTGTCGTTAAGTAATGCCTTAATGCTTAAGCTGATCTTCTTATCAGCTTCGTTAAGGTCAACAACCTTAGCTTCGATTTCCTGACCGATTGAAAGTGCATCTGATGGCTTCTCAATACGTTCTCTTGAAATCTGTGAAACATGAAGTAATGCGTCGATTCCATCTTCTAACTGAACAAATGCACCGAAATCTGTCATTCTTGCAACTGTTCCCTTAACAACATTACCTACAGCATACTTCTCTGCTGCGTTGTTCCATGGATTAAGGTCTGGATACTTAACTGAAAGTGCAATCTTATCTCCGTTAATCTCTTTGATAAAGCACTTAACTGAATCTCCAATCTTGTAAACCTTCTTAGGATTCTCTGTTCTTCCCCAAGACATCTCTGAGATGTGAAGAAGACCATCTACTCCTCCTAAGTCAATGAATGCACCGAAATCTGTAACATTCTTAACTGTTCCTTCGATTGTATCGCCTTCCTTAATCTTAGAAAGAACTGCCTCTGCTGCTGCCTTCTTAGCTGCAACAATAAGCTGCTTGCAGTCACCGATAATCTTTCTGTTCTTAGGATCATATTCAGTGATTACAAATGTAACTTCCTTACCATTATATACAGATAAATCCTTTACGAATGTATCTGAAATAAGGCTTGCAGGAATAAATACTCTTGCTTCGTCAACGATAACTTCAAGACCGCCCTTAATGTTCTTAGCAACGCCTGTGATTGGTTCCTGACTGTTAAATGCATCTTCAAGCTTCTTATTGCCATTATCTGCAACAAGCTTTCTATATGTAAGAGCAACCTGTCCCTCACCATCATTTGATTTAAGAACCTTAGCCTTCATCTCATCTCCAACTGAGACTACAGTAGTAAGATCTACATCAGGAGCTGATGTATACTCTGAACGAGTAATAATTCCATCAGATTTGCCACCTATATTAAGCACGATTTTATCCGGCTTAACTGCAATAACAGTTCCGTCTACAACTTCACCTGTGCGGATTTCCTTCCATTCTTCGTTATCTAACATCTGTGCAAAGCTTTCTTCTGACATTAGTATAAACCTCCTCAATGATATTGTTTGGGGTTGATGCCCCGGCTGTAATACCTATGCAGTCTGATGATTTGAGCTTATCAAGCTCAAGGCCGCTAAGAGTCTGAATGTAAAAGGTTTCCTGACATTCTGTCTTGCAAATTTCATACAGTTTACGAGTGTTTGAACTACTGCTGTCCCCTATAACAATCATAGCATCAGCTCTTCGAGCAATCCGTCTTGCCTCATTCTGACGCTCCTCAGTTGCATTACATATCGTATTACTAATGCAAATATTGTACTCTTTTTTCTTTATAATTTCAACTAAATCTTGAAATTTCTTGTAATTAAATGTCGTCTGGGATACCACACGCACATTTTTACTCTTGTCAAGTTTCAACTTTTCAGCTTTTTCAACTGTATCAACAACATGTACAGGTGTCTCAGACCATCCCATAATGCCTTCAACTTCAGGATGCTTCTCATTTCCAATAATTACAATCTGATCACCTTCAGTACTTGCATCCTTTACAATTTTGTGAATCTTTAATACAAATGGACATGTTGCATCCACAATCTTTGCCCCGCTGTTCTTTATTGATTCATATACTGCCTTTGATACTCCATGAGATCTGATTATAACAGTTGACTTTTCAGGTTCTGGAATCTCAGATATATCATTAACAGCCTTTACACCCTTGCTCTCAAGTTCATTGACAACCTCAGTATTATGAATTATCGGACCATAAGTATATACATTTTTCTTGTCTGCCTCAGCATACACAGTATCCATTGCCCTCTGAACACCAAAGCAGAAGCCTGCTGACTTTGCAAGTATTACTTCTTTCAATTATCTGCCCGCCTTCTTTTCATCTATTATCTTACTTAAAGCAACTACAACCTGTTCTATATTCATATCTGATGTATCAACAAGCACAGCGTCATCTGCCTGCTTTAAAGGAGATATCGTTCTGTGCATATCTTCATAGTCTCTTTTTTCAATATCCTCTTTGATAGCATCAAAACTACAATCTTCACCTTTTTCCTTGAGTTCATCATATCTTCTCTTAGCTCTCGCATCAGAACTTGCTGTAAGATATATCTTTGCAAACGCATCTGGAAGCACTGTTGTTCCTATATCTCTTCCATCCATGATAACATCTGTTTTCTTTGCAAGTCCTCTCTGAAGTGCAACCAGCTTAGTCCTTACTGCTGCATACTTAGATGTCTTTGATGCCATCTTCCCTGTTTCTTCTGTTCTTAAAAGTGATGTTACATTCTCACCATTAAGTATTACCTGCTGTACGCCGTCTTTGTACTCAATACTAATATCAATATTATCTACAGCACCATTAATTGCATTCTCATCATCTGGATTAATGTCGTTCTGTGAAAAATATACAGCCATTGCCCTGTACATTGCACCTGTATCAACATACACATATCCTAACTGCTTTGCTAAAAGCTTTGCTATTGTACTTTTTCCTGCTCCTGCAGGTCCATCGATCGCTATTGCACTCATTTTCTCTGCTCCTTTAAATAAATTATTGTATATGGCTTGCAGCAGCGTATGCTGTTGACCATGCTACCTGTAAATTAAATCCTCCGGTAACTGCATCAACATCTATAACCTCTCCTGCAAAATATATATTCTTAACAAGCTTTGATTCCATTGTTGAAGGATTAATCTCCTTTACATTAACCCCTCCCTGTGTAATTATCGCTTCATTAAAACCTCTTGTGGAAGTTATCGTCATCTCAAAATTCTTAAGAAGCTTCACAAGTCTCTGTCTTTCTTCCCTTGTAACCTCATTAACCTTCTTTTCAGGCTTAATTCCCGACTGCATTACAATCACAGGAATAAGCTTCTTAGGAAGCAGCTCATCTAATGAATTCTTAAACGCCTTGTTCTGTTCCTTTGAGAAATCCCTTAATATTCTCTCATCAAGCTGTTCATCAGTAATTGCAGGCTTTAAGTCTATGCTTAATCTTACCGGTCTTTCCTTAACTATTCCTGTAATAACGCTGCTTGCACTTAATATTACAGGACCGCTTACTCCAAAATGCGTAAAAAGCATTTCTCCAAAATCAGTAAATACCTTCTTATCTCCATCGTAAAATGTAACCTCTATATTCTTAAGGCTTAGTCCCATAAGAAGTTCTTCCCACTCTTCCCTTACATTAAGAGGAACAAGTGCCGGAAGTATTGGTGTAATGCTGTGTCCGAGACTTTTCGCAAATCTGTATCCATCCCCTGTAGAACCTGTAGATGAATATGAATTACCACCTGTTGCAATAACGCACGCATCACCTTTAATCTCCTTCTGTCCTGATGCATCTTTTACAACAACACCTGCAAATTCGCCATTTTCCTCATTCACAGCTACAACCTGTGTATTAAGAAGCACATTTACACCAAGTTTTTTCATCTGCCTTGAAAGCGCACCTATAACATCAGACGAATGGTCTGATTCCGGGAATACCCTGTTGCCTCTCTCAATCTTGAATTTAAGTCCCAGCTCATCAAAAAATCCCATACAGTCATAGTTAGAAAACCCTCTTAAACTGCTGTACATGAACTTTTTATTGGTAACTATGCTATTAAATATATCTTCTTCATCCCCGGCATTGGTAAAATTACATCTGCCCTTTCCAGTAATAAAAAGCTTCTTTCCAAGCTTTTCATTCTTTTCAATAAGTGTAACCTTATTATTGTTTCTGGCAGCAGTTATCGCAGCCATCATTCCTGCTGCACCACCGCCTATTATTATAACATTGCTCATTATTGCTCTCTCTTACTTCTCTTTATCAATAGCTGCATTATCCATACATTTTCTTAATTCATTGACAACATTTTCATCTAACATATTAATCTCATCATTGCCTGAATACTCGAAATTATCAACAAATGCGTTAATCTTCTCAATATTCTCCACTACCTGTTCACTGTTTTTTAGGCACAATGATACTATCAGGGCATTAATAAGGCTCATTGGTGCAACGAGCGAGTCAACTATTGACGCCATATCACTTCTTGCAAACAGATTGCATGATGAATACATATTCATTGGTGAATGTATCGAATCTGTTATAGCAATAACTCTTGCCTGTCTGTTATTAGCAAATTCCATTGCTTTAAGCGTTCTCATTGAATATCTTGGAAAGCTGATACCTATTGCAACATCACCTTTACCTATGTACATCATCTGTTCAAATAGTTCATTGGAATTACCAGTCTTTATAACCTGTATGTTCTTCTTAATCATGCGCAGATAATATCCTAAGAATTCAGCAAGAGGTTCACACGCTCTTGCACCAATTATGTATACACTGTCTGCCGCCATTATATCTTCAACAGCTATATCAAACGACGCTGTATCCAGTGACTTTAATGTATGTTCTATCTTTCTTGCATCCATTGACATAACATTATTCACTACCATATTGGTTGTCATATGTGAATTAAGCACATCAATCCTGTCAAAAGAATGAATCTTCTCCTGTAATATCCCTTCTAATGATCTCTGAAACTCTGGATATCCCGAAAATCCAAGTGCTGCTGGAAATCTTACAACTGTCGATTCACTTACGCCCACAACTTCTCCAAGCTTTGCTGCCGTAAGAAATGCACATTTTTCATAGTTGGCAAGTATGAAATCTGCAATTCTTTTATGACCTTTGCTAAGCTTTGGAAGACGGACTCTTATAAGACTTAATATATCAGTATGTTGTTCAAAATCACTCATTATCTATAAAAAGCTCTGAAAAATATGGCAGTTCCTTTATCCAGTCACAGAATGTATGCCACTCAGCAAGCTTATGACCCTTTCTAGAATAATATATTCCAACAAGATTCTCATAATTGAGAGTACATGTTCTCATCTGGTTATAACTTTCTGGAAGAAGCTGAATCATGCTGTACCATAATGCTTTATCCTTAGTTTCAACAAATTCTGTTCTTATCCCTTCAAGAAAATCAATATTCTTCTGCATCATCTCAAGAGTTGCGTCAGTCATATGGTCTGTACTGAAATCAGCCATCTCAAAAGGCTTGCTGTGAATCTTATGCATTGTGCTTGTTGAGTTAGCAACAGTTCCAACCTTATATGTGTCGTATTCTTTCCACCAGTAAAGAGGTGCTGTTATATCAACTGTAACAAATATCTGTCTAATAAACTTTCTGTGGTCTGAGCCTGCCTTACATAATCTCTTGGCAAGGTCAAGATCATTAGGACCAAAAACAAAATTCCCCTTCTCATCGAAATAGCTATCCATTCTTGCCCAGCTGTTCAATGGATTTCTTGCCCCTCTGATGGCATTATTCATATTCATAACTTCAAATCGTTCTAACTTAATCACAATTGTGCTCCTTTTGTTTAATCATACAGTTTAATTTTACATGTAAAATGCATTTATATCAAGGGGAACATTCTGGATTGCAGGCTTGCTGCCTTGCTTTTTTTGCAGGTCAAGGCTCTACGCAGCTTCACTGCAAAAAAAGACCGCCACATACGCTTTTGCGCACATGACGGCCGTTATTATTAATTATTAGACTGGATAAGCCTTATTAGCTGTATCTGCCTTAGCAGGATCAACCTTTGTCTGCTGAGCTTCTCTATATTTGAAGAACTCTGTAGCAACCTGTGGGAATAAGGCATATGAAAGCACATCCTCATCCTGCTGCTTGTACTGCTGTACAATTGGATCATTCTTGAATTTCTCAAGCTGTGGTTCAATTAAGTCAGCTGGACGGCATGTGATAGGCTTTGTATCACCAATAGCCTTCTTCTGAACTTCTGGATTGAATGGCTTGATTGTCTGACCAAATTCACCTGCAAGAACCTTCTTAGATTCCTTAGTAATCATCTTGTATCTCTCACCCTGTAATACATTAAGAACAGCCTGAGTACCAACAATCTGTGATGAAGGAGTAACAAGAGGTGGCTCACCATAATCTTTACGAACTCTTGGGATTTCCTCTAATACATCTCTGTACTTGTCCTCTGCACCAGCTTCCTTAAGCTGTGATACAAGGTTAGAAAGCATTCCACCTGGAACCTGATAAAGTAATGTCTTAATATTAACTCCAAGAACCTTAGTGTTCATAAGTCCGCTCTTTAATGCTTCCTCACGCATTGGCTGGAAGTAATCAGCTATCTCAGCAAGAAGATTCTGGTCAAGTCCTGTATCATACTGTGTACCCTTAAATGTCTCTACCATAACCTCTGTAGCTGGCTGTGATGTTCCCATTGAGAATGGTGACATAGCTGTATCAATAATATCAGCACCTGCTTCTACTGCTTTTAAGTATGTCATTGAAGCTACACCAGATGTATAATGTGTATGCATCTGGATAGGAAGAGATGAACCATCCTTTAATGCCTGTACAAGTTCTGTAGCCTTGTATGGAAGTAAAAGTCCAGCCATATCCTTGATACAGATAGAATCTGCACCCATGTCTTCAATTCTCTTAGCTGTCTCTTTCCAGTAATCAAGTGTATATGCATCACCTAATGTATAAGAAAGAGCAATCTGAGCATGTCCTTTTTCCTTCTTGGCAGCCTTAACAGCCGTCTCTAAGTTTCTCAAATCATTAAAGCAGTCGAAAATACGGATAATATCAATACCGTTAGCAATTGACTTCTGAACAAAGTACTCAACTACATCATCTGCATAATGATTGTAACCTAATATATTCTGTCCTCTGAAAAGCATCTGAAGCTTAGTATTCTTAAATCCATCTCTAAGCTTACGAAGTCTTTCCCATGGATCTTCCTTAAGGAATCTGAGTGAAGCATCAAATGTAGCTCCTCCCCAGCACTCTACTGAATGATAACCAACCTTATCCATCTTATCTACGATAGGAAGCATCTGCTCTGTTGTCATTCTTGTAGCTATAAGAGACTGATGTGCATCACGCAATACTGTCTCAGTAATCTTTAAAGGTTTTTTAACCTGTTCTGCCATAATATCCTCCTTTTACATAACGCCAAACATGGCCATAAATGTACCAGCTGCAACCGCTGTACCAATAACACCGGCAACATTAGGTCCCATAGCGTGCATCAGAAGGAAGTTAGAAGGATCTGCCTCAGAACCAACCTTCTGTGAAACTCTGGCTGCCATAGGAACCGCAGATACACCTGCCGAACCAATAAGCGGATTAACCTTACCACGTGTAACAAGACACATAACCTTACCAAATAACACACCTGCTGCAGTACCAAATGCAAATGCAATAAGTCCTAATGCAACAATCTTTAATGTATCAAGGTTAAGGAATGCTTCTGCACTTGTTGTAGCACCAACTGATGTTCCAAGGATAATAACAACTATGTACATAAGTGCATTAGAAGCTGTCTCTGCAAGCTGCTTAACAACTCCACTTTCCTTGAAAAGGTTACCTAACATAAGCATACCAACAAGTGGTGCTGTTGTAGGAAGAATAAGTACTACTACTACAGTAACTACTATAGGGAAAAGAATCTTCTCAAGCTTAGAAACAGGTCTTAACTGTTCCATCTTAACTTCTCTTTCCTTCTTAGTTGTTAAAAGCTTCATAATTGGTGGCTGGATAATAGGAACCAGTGACATATATGAATATGCTGCTACTGCAATAGGTCCCATATATTTAGTCTGACCGAGCTTACCTGCAAGGAATATTGAAGTAGGACCGTCTGCACCACCGATAATTGATATAGCTGCTGCTGCCTTATCTGGGAATCCCATAAGGATAGCCATAAGATATGCTGCAAAGATACCAAACTGTGCTGCTGCACCAAGCAGGAAACTTGCCGGGTTAGCAATCAATGGACCAAAATCAGTCATAGCACCAACACCTAAGAAAATAAGTGATGGTAAAATACTCCATTCATCAAGTAAATAGAAATAATGTAACAAACCACCTACACCGTTACTTGAATCCTCTATTGCTAACATAATGTCAGGATAAAGGTTTACAAGAAGCATACCAAAAGAAATAGGTACTAAGAGCAGAGGTTCATATCCTTTTTTAATTGCAAGATAAAGGAAAACAAACGCAACCAGAACCATAAGGTAATTACCCCATGTAAGTCCGAAGAATGCACTCTGGTGAACGAGGTTTCCTAAAGTTGTTATAATATAACTCATCTTATACCTCCGTAAGTCACTTTATATCAGAATCATAATTAATTTAATGAAACTAATACCTTACCTGACTCTACAGAATCACCAGCTGCACACTCAACAGTTGCAATTGTGCCATCCTGAGGAGCACAGATTTCATTCTCCATCTTCATAGCTTCAAGGACAACCAATACATCGCCCTTCTTTACAGCAGCACCTGCTGTTGCATTAACCTTAAGAATCTTTCCTGGCATTGGAGCGTTAACCTTAACTGCTCCCTGAGCACCTGCTGGTGCTGCTGCCTTAGGTGCAGCCTTTGGAGCTGCTTTAGGAGCGGCTGCCTTAGCTGCTGGAGCTGCACTGCCTGTTCCTTCTTCTACAGTAACATCATATACGTTACCATTAACTGTAATTGTATAGTTCTTCATGATTATTTCCTCCTATTATTAACCTTTCTAATTGAGCGGACAACAAGACCATCCGTAGATGTTCCTTCTGATGCTGCAATTGCTGCAGTAATAACTGCAATAAGTTCAAGATCGTCCTCAACATTTTCTTCTTCATTAGAAACAACCTGTGCTATAGCATTATCAACACCAACAGAAGCTGTGTCTTCTTTCTGTTCTTTCTTTCTGTTCTCAAATACGCTTATATACTTGAACAGAGAAATAATGAATGAAATGAATATAAGAACTACGAATACAGTTCCCATACCAATAAGTGTATTCATTCCGGCTTTTCCCATCTTCTCAGCTGTTGTGTAAGATGGATTAATAGCTCCACTCTCAAGTGTGTAATCTGTATTGATTACGAATTCAAATGTACATTCTCTCTTTTCGAATTCAAGTTTAACTGAAATAGTACATAATTCACTTGTTTCATCGCTGACCTTTACATTAATGTTATTAACATCAACAGCCTCTTTGAGTTCACCAAGTTCATCTTTAGTGCTGTTCCAGCTATTGTATAATCCTATTGTTTTAACATTCATTCCCTGCTGATTAACAATATACATCTTACTGTTAACATCATTAAGGGTTCTTCCTGCTTCTGCATCTGCAATAAGAGCATCTGTTCCTGCTTCGCCCTGATTGCTGTCAAGGTAAAGAATCATATCCTTTGCCCAGTCCTTGAGGTAATTCTCAACATAAGCAACCTCGCTATCTTTAACGGATTCTTTAGCTGTATTAGTATCAATCTGTGCATTACCACAGGCTGTCATACTGAATACGCAGGCTAACATGCAGAATAACAATAAGAATCTTTTCAAATTAGTCTTCTTCATATTGTCACCTCTTAATTAAACTGTTCCATGCTTCTTATCAGGACGAACCTCTCTCTTTGAAAATAACATTTCAAATGCAGCAGCTACATACTGTCTTGTATTCTCCGGGTCAATAACAGCATCAACATATCCTCTTGCTGCTGCTGACTCAACACTCGACTGTAACTTAGCATATTCTGCTGCCTTCTCTGAAACAGTTGCTGCCACATCAGAAGCGGCTGCTATCTCATCCGCATACATAATCTTTGCTGCAAGCTGTGAATCCATCATTCCGATAGAAGCTGTTGGCCATGCATATACAAGGTCAGCACCTAAAGACTTAGAGTTCATAGAAACATATGCGCTTCCATAAGCCTCACCTGTAATAATATTAACCTTAGGTACATCTGCGTTAGCAAATGCATATGTAAGCTTGGCACTTGCAATTGCAATTCCATTCTCAGCTGCTACTGTAGCTTCGAATCCCTTAACATTAGTGAGTGTAAGTACCGGAATCTCAAATGCATTACAGAAATTAACGAAATTCTCTGCCTTGTAAGCGCCCTTAACTGTAAGAACCGGTTCAAACTTTTCAGACACTTCGCCCTCTTCATCATAAAGAGCTGTTCTGTTAGCTACAGCACCAATAGTAATTCCATCTACCTGAATAAATCCTGTAACCATTTCTTTAGCATATGAAGCCTTAACTTCAACAAATACATTATCATCAGCAATATCTGAAAGAGCTAATGCAGGGTCAGCAATCTCTGCTGCCATATCCGGGCATGCTCTGTTAAGATCATCTGTTGTTGCAGAAACTGCAGCATCCTCTTCGTTGTTAGCAGGAAGCATAGAAACTAACTGTCTTACGCCATTAGCAATAGTCTCCTCATCTCCTGTAAAATCAACAACTCCTGCTTCTGCCTGAAACTTAGCTGACGCTGTGTCAAGCTTTGATTCGTTATTACCATCTAATGCATTAGGGCTGTTAACAAAAAGCTTGGCCTTGCTATCTTCCATAAATGTAAAATCAGATAATGAAGAAAGAATTGCAAGTCCTCCACCGCAGTTACCATAAACTGCTGTAATCTGTGGAATAACACCTGATGCAATAGACATCTTCTTATAAATTGTACCGAAACCTTCAAGAGCATCTGTTGCTTCCTGAAGTCTTAAACCTGCGCAGTCAATAAGACCTATCACAGGAGCTCCCATCTTCATAGCATAATCATAAAGTGCTGAAATCTTCTTAGCATGCATCTCACCGATAGAACCATTAAGAACAGTTGCATCCTGGCTGTATACATACACAAGATTACCATTAATAACTCCGTATCCTGTAATAACACCATCGGATGGAGCCTTCTTTTCCTGAATGTTAAAATCTGTAGATCTGGCAGTCACACCAGCACCGATTTCAACAAAGCTGCTATCATCAAGTATTGCTTCAATCCTTGATAATGCCTGTGTTGTATTACTCATTACGAGACCTCCCTTGTTTTTTACGTTGCTATTGCGCAACTCTTTGTTAATTTTATTACAATCTGCCAATAATTACAAGTATTTTTAGTCCTTTGTTTCAAATACAATCACAAGTCCTTTTTTTATATTTATAACCGCCACATTTTCTTTAATTTCATTACTCTGGCATATGCTTAAACCCTGATGAAGTATATAATCATCAAGCACATATTTAAACCCTGCAAGACTTATAATTGTTTCTTCAGATAGTGGAACAAATGATACATAATCACCATACTGTCCTGTTTTGGACACTTTCACTTCTCCCATCTTGTCATTTATAAGATATATTTTATTGTGACTGTCACATATAAAACATGGTACGCCACTGTCAAGTGCAGCCTTCATATTGCATATATTGGTAAATGTGTGATCCATCCTTGTACCTGTCGCCCCAAGTATATATATGACTGAAGCTCCGGCTTTCAACGCATTTATAATAGCAATATGCGTATCTGTATAATCCTTTTCTTTAGGATAAGTCTTAATATCTATACTTTTATACTTATCAAGCAGTCCATCTTCTACTGAGTCATAATCCCCCAGTATCATATCCGGCACAAGTCCGAGTTCATCAATATATTTAAGACCACTGTCAGCTGCAATTATGTATTCAGCATTTATTGTCCTGACAAAATCCTTTGCCCAGCTTATATCAAGACTTCCTCCTGTCACTATAAGTGTTTTCATATCAATCTCCTTAATCTTACTAATCTGTAATATCTTTCTTTTGTATTTTACCACAATAATTCATATGTTCTTTATTTTTTCACAATTATATTTTATAATGTCTGAACAACAAAGGACTTATGGTTAAGTTCTATAACAAGGAGGAACATTATGTCTGAAAACACAACTGACATAACTAATGACAACATTCAGGATAATAACGAAAACAATTCTCTTCTTACAGGTGGAAGCCTGTATGAAAGCAGCACTGACAAGTACAAGGATAATTTATCATCTGCCATCACATTCTTTGTATGTGGAGGAATCGGAATCATTCTTATGATTCTTAATGATATCGGTATCATTAAGATAATAACTAAAGATGCACCTTCATTCCTTTTTATTAACATTGTTCTTGGTCTGTTATTTGTCGGATTCATTGCAATCGGTGTCTGGTCCTTGAAATACTCTAACAAAATTAAAACCAAGGCTGAAACTGAGGATAAAAAAGCCGCCAATGTATTTAACTGGCTGGAAGACAACATAACTAAAGAAGATATTGAAAATTCTTACACCGGAGATATTCAGGAAGAAATGAAATATTTTAACCGTACAGCTTATGTTAAAGAACAGTTAACCGTACAATTTACTGAACTCTCAGATGAAGAAGCCGAGAATTTTTCAGAACAGTTCGTTGAAAAAATGTTTAATTAATTCTTATAATCAATAAAACCCGCTGTGTAATTAACAGACACAACGGGTTTATTTTATTCTGA
>OGPT01001646.1_pt1 | contig 19876 bp, 18 predicted proteins | sample 1552951 | NCBI WGS metagenome assembly OGPT01 (sample SAMEA2580224, study PRJEB22360) | human gut metagenome | biome: human gut; feature: human-associated habitat; material: faeces | place: Denmark | collected 2008/2010
TTCCGCCTTCAAGGCCGAGATGCAGCGGTCTATCGGTTCGCACTGCATCACCATGCCCGCAAAGCCGCCGAAAGGATAGTCGTCCACCCGGCGGTACTTATTCGTGGCATAGTCGCGCAAGTTGTGCAAATGGATTTCCACCAAGCCTTTCTTTTGGGCACGTCCTAATATGCTTTCACGCACAAAGCCTTCGAGCAATTCCGGCAAAACGGTAATGATGTCTATTCTCATGGGAATCTGTTTTCTTGTAATCTACTGCAAAAGTAGTGATTTTGCGCCGGATTTCATGGCGTGTGGCGGCTGATTACTAAAAATAGAAGTTAAAAAGGCAATTTGGGGAACAGAAAACGTTCCGTAGATTTGCTTTTCTAAACCTTTAGATATACATTTGTCATATCAATAACTAAAGTATTAGAAATAATGGGAAAGCAGGGTACACTGACAAAAGCTGAGATGCAAGTCATGAACATCCTTTGGAGTCTGCCTTCGATGAAGGGCACCATTTCGGATGTGCTTGAGGGGTACGGCGAGAAGAAACCGGCCTATACTACCGTAGCCACGTTCATGAAGATTTTGTTGAACAAGGGATACGTGGGATTTGAGAAGCTGAAAGGAACGAAAACCCAGTGTTATTATCCTTTGATTACGAAACAGGAATATACGCGGAAAGTGCTGGATGGGGTGAAGGAGGACTTGTTCGGCGGTTCGTTGTCCTCTTTGGTTCGTTTTTTTGTCAAAGAGGAACGTATCTCGGAAGAAGAATTGAAAGAAATGCTTGAGATGGTGGAACGGCAGGGGGATGCGCCCCGGCGCGCGTAGCCCGCAGTCCACAGGGCATGGTGGTGGAACAGTTTAAAATATAGGATATGGGAACATTCTTGGTTTATATCATCAAATCGGCTTTGTGCCTGACATTGCTTTATCTGCCTTATACCTTATTATTACGTAAGGAAAGGCTGCATCGCTTGAACCGTATGGCCTTGTTGGCCATACTTGCGGCTTCGTTCCTTTTCCCGCTTTCGCAAGAGGAGTGGTTTGGCGGAATGTGGCATTCGTGGCAGTCTGCCGCACCGGAAGGGGCGTATGCCGGATTGATAGACCGGCTTGGGCGGACGGAGCTTTTCATGCCGGAGGTCGTCATCATGCCGGATGCGGATGTTCCTGTTTGGCCTTTGGTGTGTGTCTGTCTTTATTTCGCAGGTCTGGCGGTGTCGTTGTCCGTCCGTATGTACCAGTTCTTCCGTATGCGTCGGGCGATATCTCGCGGTTGTCTTTGGCGCGAGAGCTTTTCAGACGGTATTACGCTCTACTGTCATGCATGTCCCATGCCGCCTTTCAGTTGGATGCACAGCGTCGTGATGTGGGAAGGAGACTTGGAGGGCGATGCCGGCGAAGCCATTCTCATGCACGAAAAGGCCCATGTGCTGTACGGCCATTCCTACGATACGCTGCTGATGTTGGCTGTGGAGGCCGTACAGTGGTTCAATCCAGTGGTTTGGATGATGGAGATGGACTTGCGCTGCATTCATGAGTATCAGGCCGACGAGTACGTACTCAACCATGGAGTCAACGCGAAGAACTATCAGTTATATCTAATAAAAAAGGCCGTTGGCAGCCGACTGCAATCTTTTGCCAACGGTCTGAATCAAAGCACACTTAAAAAACGTATTGCTATGATGTGTAACAAAAAATCAACGAAATGGGCAGTCTTGAAGTACATGTACCTGCTGCCCGTGGGGGCTTTTGCCACAGTGGCATTCGCCCGTCCGGAGATCGTAAACGGAGTAGACGGCCGATTGGAGCAACTCTCTGCGGTCAAAGTTACGGATTTATCCGCAACCGCGAAAGCCGTCGCGGCTGAAAATGTTCAGCCGGAACCTTTAAAAATGGGAAAAACGGCTTCCAAAGCGGAAGTCTCAGAGGTGAAAGCCTCCAAGCCTTCTTCGGTTGTGGCGAAGGCAGATTCGGCCGTTGCCTCTTCGGAAAGGATGCCCGAAGGTATTGTGGTGAAAGCGATGGCACCTCGGAATGACCTTCCAGACCGTGTGGAGTTCAAGGGGACAGAGCTTGCCCGAACTGATGGGAAAGATTCAGCGTCTTATTATTTGAGGTTGAAAAGTGCCAAGGTCGTACCTCGTAATGTGTATGACGTGGTAGACGTTAAGCCGATGTTTCCGGGAGGTGATGCCGAGTGCATGGCTTATGTGGCGCGTAACATGAAATATCCAAGCGAATGTTTGAAGAACGGTGTGACGGGACGCGTGCTCTGTAGTTTTGTCATCGACACGGACGGGAGCCTGTGCCGTATCGAAGCGGGGGAGAAAAGTTATGCGCAGGCGGTGGACGGCAGTCCGGCATCCAAAGAAATGTTGCGACTGTTTGTCGACGAGGCTTTCCGCGTGATAAGCGGAATGCCGAAATGGACACCGGGACAGAAGGACGGGAAGGCGGTGCCCGTGCGCTATGTTTTGCCGTTTACGTTCCGCTTGCAATAGCATGTGAGCCGGTCGATATACGGACTGTCTTTCGGTGGGGGATGGACGTTCCGGTTTGACTTTACCTTGATGGGCCCGTTCCGTAGGGTCGAGGTTATGACGCCTCCTACGGGACGGGCTGTTTTTGTACCGCGTTTTCCGCGATGGCCCGCGCCACGGTGTATGCCGTGGTCCATGCGGCCTGAAAGTTAAATCCTCCGGTCACGCCGTCGATATCGAGCACCTCGCCTGCAAAGTAAAGTCCGGGGCAGGTCTTGCTTTCCAGCGTTTGCCGTTGCACCGATTCGAGGCTCACCCCTCCGCACGTGACGAACTCTTCGCGGAACGTACTCCTGCCGTCTACGTCGTAGCGGTCGTTGCACAACGTGTCGGCCAGTTTGCAAAGCCCTTTGTGCCCCAGCTCGTTCCATTTCCGGTCGGGGGAGATGCCGGATTTACCGATGAGGTAATGCCATAACCGCGCAGACAAGTCGTACGGGCGCAAGCCGGAGATTTTCTTTTGGGGGTGGCGTTGCGCCATGTCTTGCAGGATGCCGGTCACGGTTTCGCTGTGGGGGTCGTTTGTCCAGTTGACGAAAATGGGGAAGCGGTAAGCTTTCTCCTGTATGAAACGGGCGGCATGGGAAGACAATTTCAGGATGGCCGGGCCGCTCATGCCCCAATGGGTGACGAGCAACGCGCCTGAATGCCTGAATTTGGTACCGGGGATGCCGACCAATGCCGGGTCTACCACGGTGCCCATCAGCCCGCGCAGTGCTGGGGAGGCGATGTTGAACGTAAAGAGCGAAGGGACGGGCGTTTCGATACGATGCCCCAACCGTTCCAGATAAGCGAAGCTTTCGCCACGCGGTGAACCGCCGGTGGTGACGGCCACGCGGTCGAATAGCAGACGGCCTTGGCGCACATCCTGAAAAGTGATTTCATACTTCCCGCCGCAGGGCGTGAGGGTTTCCACGCGGTGGGAGGTTTTCACCGTGACCCCCAATTCCGCAGCAAGGCTTTTCAGGCAACCGGCTACGGCACGGGCATCCTGTGCGGCCGGAAACACACAATGGTCGTCTTGCGCGACGAGCGGCACGCCGTGCGCTTCGAACCATCGGTAGGCATCCCGGTGACCGAACTGTTTGAAAAGCCCCTTCAAGAGCTTGTGCCCACGGGGGTAGACCTGTTTCAGGTCTGTCACACCTTCAAAAGTATTGGTCAGGTTGCAGCGTCCGCCGCCCGAGACTAGTACTTTTTTCAATACATCCGCCTGCCTTTCGAATACCGTGACCTCCACCTGCGGCGCGAATGTTTTCAGGTTGACGGCCAGAAAGAAGCCGGCCGCTCCTCCGCCAATGATTGCTACCTCCATTGTTTCCACGATTCTTTTTAATGGGCAAAGGTAAGTATAATCGGGCGGATTTGAAATGATGATACTGACATTTTGCTACTTTCAGCTCCAAATCAGTAGTTTCAAAAGACAGCGGTTAGGAGAATCTAAAAAGACAGGAATGTATAAGTATGCAATTTCCGTGTCATTTTTACTGTTTTATGCAGTATATATTCATTTACTTTGAGGAAAGAAAAAAATCGTTTGCAGCCAAACGAAAAATTTCTTTCCTCATATAAAATCCGGGTACTCCGCATGTCGTGGAAAAAATCCGTCCGAAATGGGAATTTTTCGCTGCACGAAGAAGAGAAAAACTGCTTTTTTACGGCTTTTTCGTTCTATTTCCCTGTTTTTCGCCGACAAGAATTTACGGACAGAATGTGGGCGGTTTCGCCTCGCAGGTTACATCGGGAGAAGAAAGAAGCGGAGGACGGGCGGTTCCCGTTTGCTTTCGTCTTGTGAAAAAGCTTTCAGGCTGTCTTTTTGATTTTTTCGGGAGGCGCGTGCGTCGCTTATTGGGCATCGAGGCCGCATCGAGGGGCGAATGGACGATTCTCGAAGGGATGGGATTGACGTTTTGACAGATTGTGCCGGAAAAGTACGCTTTTCTTTTTTCTTTGCGCCCTTGGGCGTTTTCTGCGAATTGACTATCTTTGCTTATGCGAATGACGGGGGAGCCGTTCGCGGGAATAGAGCTGCGATGTCTCCCCTTCAGGGTTTATCATTGAATGCAAATGGAAGTAAAGGAACAGATAGAGCGGCTTCGCAGTGAATTGCACCGCCACAATTATAATTATTATGTGTTGAACGCCCCGGAGATTTCCGACCAAGAGTTCGACCGCATGATGCGGGAGTTGCAAGACCTCGAGGCGGCCCATCCCGAATTTGACGACCCGGACTCGCCGACGCGGCGCGTGGGGAGCGACCTGAATCAGGAGTTCGTGCAGGTGCCCCACCGCTATCCCATGTTGTCGTTGTCCAATACGTACAACAAGCAAGAGGTGGCCGACTTTTATGAACGCGTCCGTTCCGGTTTGGAAGGCGAGCCGTTCGAGATTTGTTGTGAAATGAAATACGACGGGCTTTCCATCTCGCTGACCTACGAGCAGGGGCGATTGGTGCGTGCCGTGACGCGGGGCGACGGGGTACAGGGCGACGACGTGACGGAAAACGTCAAGACCATTCGTTGTATTCCGCTTCGTCTGAACGGGAACGGTTACCCCGAAGAGTTTGAAATCCGTGGGGAAATCCTGATGCCGTGGACGAGCTTCGAGGCATTGAACCGCGAACGCGAAGAACGCGAAGAACCGCTTTTCGCCAATCCGCGTAACGCGGCTTCGGGGACGCTGAAAAGCAAAAACTCAGCGGTGGTGGCGCAACGCAAGCTCGATGCTTACTTATATTACCTTTTGGGAGAACACATTCCTTTTGACGGGCATTATGAAAATTTGCAGGCGGCCCGCTCATGGGGATTCAAGATATCCGGGGGGATGAAGAAAGTAACTACGCTCCAGGACATTTATGATTTCATAGATTATTGGGACGTGGAGCGCAAGAACCTGCCTGTGGCTACGGACGGCATCGTGCTGAAGGTCAACTCCCAGAGGCAGCAACGTGCGTTGGGCTATACCGCCAAAAGCCCCCGTTGGGCCATTGCTTACAAGTTTCAGGCGGAGCGTGCCCGTACGCGCCTGAATGCTGTGACCTTCCAGGTCGGACGTACCGGAACGGTGACGCCGGTGGCCAATATGGATCCGGTGCAGTTGGCCGGTACGGTCGTGCGGCGTGCCACGCTGCACAATGCCGACGTGATGGAGCAGTTGGACTTGCACATCGGGGACATGGTGTATGTGGAAAAAGGAGGGGAAATCATTCCCAAAATCGTAGGTGTGGACGCCGATGCGCGGGGACCGGAAACGGGACCAAGAGCCGAGTTCATCACCCGCTGTCCGGAATGCGGGGCCGAACTGGTGCGTTACGAGGGAGAAGCCGCATGGTATTGTCCCAACGACACGGCTTGTCCGCCGCAAATCAAGGGGCGCATAGAGCATTACATCAGTCGCAGGGCCATGAACATAGACAGTCTGGGACCCGAAACCGTGGACGATTACTACCGCCGCGGCTTGATACGCGATGTGGCCGACCTGTACGATATACAGGTGCAGCAGATTAACGGCGAGGACGGCACGCGCGAGAAATCCGCGCAAAAGATAGTCCGCTCGATTGCCGACTCCGTAGAAGTTCCTTTCGAACGCGTGGTGTTTGCCTTGGGCATACGTTTTGTCGGTGAAATTGCGGCTAAAGCCTTGGCACGCCATTTCAAGTCGATGGACGCGCTGGCCTCGGCATCGTTGGAGGACATGTTGCAGATTAACGGAATCGGTGTGGTGATAGCCGAGAGCGTGATCCGCTATTTTGCAAACGAAGCCAACCGCGATTTGGTGCGCCGTTTGCGGGAAAAAGGAGTCCGGATGGAGCTTTCCGACGAAGAATTGAGCAGTCATTCCGACAAGTTGTCCGGGCAGAGTATTGTGGTGAGCGGGGTGTTCTCGCTTCATTCGCGCGACGAATATAAAGCCATGATAGAACAGCACGGTGGAAAAAATGTGGGCAGCATCTCTTCGAAGACTTCTTTCGTGCTGGCCGGAGCCAACATGGGACCGGCCAAACTGGAGAAAGCCGGTAAATTGGGTATCCCTATCCTCTCGGAAGAAGAGTTCTTGAAAAAGATAGAATCGTGAAAGATTGTTTGCATTATGGGATTTTATTTGTATTTTTGTCGCGAAATAGATAGAACTACTTAAACTATGGCACAAAATAAGTTCAAGGGGTTGGGAATTGCTTTGATAACTCCTTTTAAATCGGATGGTGAAGTGGACTATGAGGCGTTGACCCGTCTGGTAGAATATCAGATACGGAATGGCGTGGATTTCCTGTGTATTATGGGAACGACGGCCGAAACACCTTGCCTCTCGGCTGACGAGAAGAAGATATTGAAAAAGATGCTTGTGGAGCGTGTAGCCGGCCGTGTTCCTTTGTTGATGGGATGTGGCGGGAATAACACGGCAGCAGTAGTTAAAGACCTGAAGGAAGGGGATTGGAGCGGCATCGACGGTATCTTGTCGGTTTGTCCTTATTATAACAAGCCTTCGCAGGAGGGGTTGTACCAGCATTTCAAAGCCATAGCGGAGGCTTCGCCCGTGCCGGTCGTGTTGTATAACGTACCGGGGCGTACGGGAGTCAACATGAGTGCGGAGACGACATTGCGCTTGGCCCGTGATTTCGAGAATATAGTGGCCGTCAAGGAGGCCAGTGGGAATATGACCCAGTTGGAGGATGTGATAAAAAACAAGCCTCGCGACTTCGATGTCCTTTCAGGGGATGACGGCATCACTTATCCGCTGATTACGATGGGGGCGGTAGGTGTGATTTCAGTGATAGGCAATGCCTTGCCCGCCGAATTCAGCCGTATGGTCCGCATGGCACTGAACGGAGATTACGAGCATGCCCGTATTATTCACCACAAGTTCTCGGATTTGTTCAAATTGTTGTTTGTGGATGGCAATCCGGCCGGCGTAAAAGCCATGCTCCATGCCATGGGAATGATTGAGAACCAACTTCGTCTGCCTTTGGTGCCTACACGGTTGACCACAATGGAGAAAATCTCGTCTATTTTGAAAGAGTTGGATATCCGCTATTAAGCAGATACCGGATTGAATCGTATGCAGCCGCCTGCCGGAGAGTTTATTCCGTCGGGCGGCTTTTTTTGTACCTCCTGTTTCCGATGGGTTGATAGGTGTTCTGAATAGTTAAATAATGTGTGTTTTTGCGGATTTTCCGGCAGACGTTCGTAAACCGTGTAGAAAGCATTGGAAATAAGAACGGAAACCAATATTTATCATTTATGAAGAAACTATCTCTTTTTACGGTGGCTTTGTTTTTCAGCATCGGAGGGGGCGGGGTATATGCCCAGGGGGCATTCGTCCATCCGGGGCTTTTGCACAGCCAGAATGACTTTGACCAAATCAAGAAACGCCTGGCAGAGCACGATGCCCAGACGCTACAGGCTTTTGAGGTGTTGAAGAACAGTTGGGTGGCCAACAAGGCAGTGAACGACATTTGGGGAGTGACGGAATATATCAAACGTGGAATTGCCGGTGACGAAAACTACATGAACGCCTATCGCAATGCGGCCAAGGCTTACCAGTGTGCCTTGCTTTGGAAAATTACAGGCGAGGCGCAATGGGCGGAACGGGCTGTCTATGTGTTGAACCAGTACGTAGCGATTACCAAAGGAATCGGTGGGAATACGAACCAGTCCTTGGTGCCCGGCTTTATCGGTTACCAATTTCTGAATGCGGCCGAGTTGATGCGTGATTACGAGAAGTGGGAGAAAGAGGATTTCGAACGCTTCAAGCAGTGGATGATCGACGTGTGGTTCACTACGGCACAAGACTTTCTGGAACGTCGGCACGATACCGTAGTGCGCGAAGGTAACTGGTATCACTATCACAGTAATTGGGGATTGGGAAATGCCCTTTTCTGTGTGTCGCTGGGCATCTTCGCCGATTTGCCGGACATTTATAATTACGGTATGTACTGGATAAAAGAAGGGCCGGGCAATGAATCGCTTTATGTGGGTGACAGTCATCCTGTGAAGCAAGACCAAGGTATGTGTGGTTACGGATGGGGGCTCATTCCTTGGTTTCATGAGGATACCCGTGGTCCGTTCGGATACTTAAACCAGATGCAGGAAAGCGGCCGTGACCAGGGGCATGCCATGGCGGCGTTGGGCTTGTTGTCATACGCCCTTCAGTCGGCCTATAATCAGGGAGACAATGCCTTTTGTAACTTATATAACCCTTTGATTCCGGGTGAGGCGGGGCAGACCATGGTGGCCGGTGCGGCGGAATATGTGGCTATGTACAACTGTAATCAAGTAGACCCCGCCGATATTCCTTACACTCAGAATTGGTGGATGGGTGGATTGAGCGGTACGGGGCGCGGACAATGGCGGCCGATATGGCAGTTGTTCATCAATCACTATCAGAACCGTATGGGAATGCCGATGGAATACTGCACGCGGATGTCCAAGATTGTGGGGATAGAGGCCGGGGGAGGTTCCTACGGTACGAATAGCGGCGGTTTCGACCATACGGGATTCGGGACGCTGATGCATGCGGACGAGGCGGTGACGGAGAAGACGAAGCCCACCGTGCTTTCTCCGGAAATCGTGCAGGACGGTACTGTACGCCCATACGCCGAGATGAAAGAAGTGAAGAAGGGTACGCCGTTAACCTTGCGGGCTGTATTGCCCGATGGCGAAACCGACACGGGAAATTGGGAATGGGAAGACGGCATGAAAGGAGCGAGCCGCGACATTACGGCCGATGCTTCGGGTGTTTATCGTTTGTTTTACACCAATACGCAGGGGGTGAAGAGTGTGCAGATGTTTTGCATTTCCGTATACGGAGAGGGCATTCGCGCCACGTTGACCCCGTGGATAGAGTACGACGGGGTACGCATGAACCAGACGAGCGAGTTCAGTGCCGTCAACGGAAGGGACGTGACCCTCGGGGCTGATTATGCCAATTGGAACTATGTGGCTTCCACCAGATGGTATGACAGTCAGGGTAAGCTGTTGGGCTCCGGTGGTTCTTATACATTCCGGCAAGGGAATTCCGACCAGACTTTCAAGGTGGTGCTGACCAATGAGTCCGGCGTGGAGATAAGCCGGGAATTCATGATTAAGAATTCGGTGGTAATTCCCACGTTAGCGGTGGACGGGGAAGAGCAGGAGACTTTGCGGGCTATCGTCACACAAGGGCATGATGTAGTAATGAAAGGTAAGATAACTTCCGTCCGTTATCGGAACGGAGTCTACACTTGGAGTTCCGGCGAGCATACGGAGTCCATTTCTTTTGAGAACGTACAATCTTCCATCTACCGCCATTTGGACTGGATAGACACTTCATCTTCCATAAAGACATACGAGGCTAATTTTGATTTTGAAGTCAAGGTGTATCAGGAAGGACGGACGCTTGACGACGGTTATTATCGTATGAAAGACCGTGCCACGGGGAAATACCTGAACAGCCGTACGATGAAGTTCGAGACATTGGAAGGAGATGGGGATTCTACTGCTTTCATTTGGCATTACACTTGGCTGGACGACATGGAACGATATAAAATACAGAATCACAATGATTCGGCTTATCTGAACAACGAAGGGGCGCTGACCGACCGTGTCTACAGCAAAGCGCGTAGTAGCTTCTATTTATATACGTTGGTAGGGGGAGAGGAATTGGAATGCTTCGTGCGGACACCGGAGCGCTACGGTTCTTATTATTGGGAAACCGACGGCGAGACGTTAGTTTGCGACCAGGCTGACAAGATGCCTTCCGACTTTCCGTTCGTATTGGAAAAGGTGACTGGCAACGGAGGCGAAACAGGTATTTCCGAGGCTGTGGTGCGCGATGCGGCATTCACGGTGGACGTGACACATTCAGGGATTACGGTTACGTCCGGGAGTGCGGTCGGTATGACCGTTTACACGATGGCCGGTAGTCCGGTAATGCGTACCCGATTAGGAACCGGTACGCATGCGATACACACCGCTCCGTTGGCTCCGGGCATTTACATCGTCCGCGTGACGGACGGAAAGACGGTAAGGAGTGTGAAATTCGTCCGATAGGACGGAATGGACACATCAAGAGCAGGTGAAGCCCGTCCGGTATTGTCGGGCGGGCTTCTTCAATATCTGCATGCAAAGCTTTTTTCTTCTTTCGGAAAATAGTATATTTGCCGATAGGTTTTGTGAGGAAGTGTGACATGAAAATGTACGTACGTTATTTTATTATAGGATTTCTGTCTCTGGTTTCTTCTTGCGTCAATGAAAAGGAAGATGCCGGCATGCAGCCAGATGCGGTGGAAGTGGGAGACGTGTTGCCGGAATTTACCGTAGTGATGAATGACGGACGGACGGTGGAGAGCGAAAGTTTGCAAGGGCAACCTTCGTTCATATTGTTCTTCAATACGGCGTGCGGGGATTGTCGCCGTGAATTGCCGCTCGTACAACAGATGTACGAAAGGTACGGAGCGGACGGTCGTATGGTTTTTATGGCCATCAGTCGGGAGCAGGACGCGGTAGCTGTCGGAGAGTATTGGGCGGACAACGGACTTACGATACCTTTTTCCGCACAGACCGACCGCACGGTTTACCATTTGTTTGCTTATTCGTCCATACCCCGCATTTATGTCGTGGATGCGTCGCGGGTCGTTCGGGCGGTTTTTACGGACTCTCCTTTGGCGACGTCGGAAGACTTGACGTACGAGATAGAACGTGTATTGACGGAAATAAAAGATACGGAAAAGTAAGTTTGAGATTATGAAATGTTTAGTGATAGGCGCCGGAGGCGTGGGAGGCTCTTTGGCTGCTCTGTTGGCCTTGGCTGGGAATGAAGTAACGTGTGTGGCTCGCGGGGAGCATAAGGAAAAAATGTTGGCGCATGGATTGCGTTTCCATTCGGGAATCAAAGGAGAGCAGGTCGTCCCGTGTTATGTTTACGACGGGACGGGGGAACGTCCGGGAGAGATTGGTGTGGCTACGGCCGAAACTTATCGGGGGAAGGCCGAGCTGATATTGGTCTGCGTGAAAGGGTATTCCGTCGATTCCGTGGCGGATTGCATCGTCCGTGCTTCGGGTGAGCGTACCGTGGTGCTGCCCATCCTGAATGTGTATGGTTCGGGGCCCAGAATCGCCCGTGCCTGTCCGGGCTCACGGGTTATCGACGGTTGCATTTACATCGTAGGGTATATCCAGGCTCCGGGCGAGGTGACACAGAGCGGTCAGGTGTGCAAACTTGTGTTTGGGGCACGTCCCGGGGACGGTGTTTCTCCGGAAGAACTCGAAACCGTTCGCCGCACGTTGGCGGACGCGGGAGTGAAAGCGATTCTTTCGGAAGACATAGACCGGGATACTTTTGCCAAATGGGGATTTATCAGCGCGATGGCCGGAACGGGGGCTTTCTTTGACGCACCGATGGGAGCCGTACAGAGAGAAGGCGAGGAACGGGACGTGTTCATCGGCCTGACGAAGGAGAGCACGGCGTTGGGAGAGCGCTTGGGCATCCGTTTCCGGGAAGACCCTGTGGCGGCCAACCTGCGTGTCATAGATGCCTTAGACCCACAGACGACTTCTTCTTTGCAGAAAGACTTGAAGAAAGGGCGGGAGTCTGAAATACAAGGACAATTATTCGATATGCTGGATGCCTGCCGGAAACAGGGAATAGAGGCTCCGACATACGAACGGGTGGTAGCGAAATTCAGGAACTCCTGAATGAGGACAGCCCAGGCAGAAACTGAAACAGAAAACTCCTCCGGCTGACATCGCTTTGCGGTGGTCGGCCGGAGGAGTTTCTATTACGGGATGAACCTTGGTGGCAGAAGCCGCCGTTAGGTTTATGCTTTCTTTTTCAGGCGGTTCTTCCAGAGTGCCGTCATGTCCTCCAATGTCTTACCTTTGGTTTCGGGCACGCTCTTCCAGACGAACAGGGCTGCAAGCAGACAGATGATGCCATACAGGCTGTAAGCGAACATAGGGCTGAAATCGTACAAAGCCGGGAAGGTGGACGACACCAAGTAGTTGAACACCCATTGGAACGCTACGGCGATGGCCACGGCTTTTCCTCGGATGGTGTTGGGGAAGATCTCGGCAATGAGAACCCAGCAAATCGGCCCCCATGACATCATGAAGAATGCAGCGTACACGATGACGGACAGAACCGGAACGATACCTTTGACGCCCATCTGGTCGCAAAGGGCTACGGCAAAGGCACCGACAGCCATACCGATGGAACCGATGATTAGCAACGGTTTGCGTCCGAAACGGTCGACGGTGAAAATGGCTACCAAAGTGAAGAGGATGTTGACCACACCCATGATGACGGTCTGCATCATACCGCCTCCTTCGGCGCCGGCACTTTCAAATATGCGTGGGGCATAGTAAAGCACGGCATTGATGCCGATGGCTTGTTGGAAGACGGAGAGAAGAATGCCGATGACGATGACAGCCACACCGTATGTGAATAGCTTTTCAGTCTTTTCCTTGGACGTCTGTTTGATTTCCTCCAGTACCCTTCCGGCTACATTGCGGCCATTGATTTTCTCCAAAATAGCAAATGCCCTTTCGTCTTCACCGCACATCACCAGATAGCGCGGAGTCTTGGGTACGCAGAACAGCAACAGGCCGAACAAGGCGGCCGGGAAGGCTTCGGACCCGAACATATAACGCCAACCCTCGTACACGCTCCACATGTCGGACTCGGGGCTGACAGACATCACACCGCTTACGGCGTCTTTCAGGATGACCGGATTCTGATGGTCGCCCATAATCATATAGTTGACGAAATAGACTACGAGCATGCCGAAGATAATGGCAAACTGGTTGCACGACACCAGTGTGCCGCGGATGTGGGAAGGGGCAATCTCGGCGATATACATCGGACAGACGGCAGAAGCCAGTCCGACGCCGATTCCGCCCAACACACGATAGAGGTTGAAGGCAATCAGCAAGTCCCAGTTGGCCTTTCCGTATTCGAAGAAAAGAAACTCCGGATAGTAGGAACCCAATGCGGAGAGGAAAAACATGACGGAAGCCAGACGGAGGGAATCGCGTCGCCCCAGACGGGAGGCCAGATAGCCGGATATGGCGCCGCCGATGACGCAACCTATCAATGCACTGGACGAGGTGATGCCGTGCATCACCTTGTCATACTGAAAATCAGTCGCGGTGAGGAAAAAGGCTTCAAGGCCTTTCTCGGCACCGGAAATCACTGCCGTGTCGTAGCCGAACAACAGTCCGCCCAAGATGGCTACGGTGGTAATGGAGTACAAGTACAGTCTGTCTCCTTCTTGTGTCAAATTCATGATGATTCGTTTGATGTTAAATTAATAAATTTCATTATGTTCGTCCGGACTGAACGACTTGCCCATGCCGTGCAGTTTGTTGTACAACTTACGGTCGAATTTGTAGTACCGCGCGGCCCGGTGGGCTACGCCGGTCTGGAATTCTTCCAGAGGAAGCACATATTTCATTTGGGCAATCCGTTTGTGGAAATTGCGAACGTCGAATTTCCGGTCATATATCGTTTCGTAAAGTGTGCGGAGTTCGGCTGCGGTGAATCTCTTGGGGAGAAGGTCGAACAGGGCAGCGGGCTGCGTCTGCACGTATTGCCGCACGAACCATAGGGCTTCGCCGATAATCTGGTTGTGGTCGAAAGCCAAAGGGCAGAGCGCATCGATGTCCGTCCAACAGGCTTCGTAGCGGTCGGACAAATGGGTAAGTTTCTTGTCGATTTTTACCATCGTCAGGTAGGTGATGGTGACGATGCGTTCCACTTTCTGGTTTAATTGGTGGAAGCGTTCCAGCCATTTGATGTCTTTCGGATTGTTGGTCCGGTTTTTAGAGCCGAACGCCCTGAACTGTATGAGGTGAAGCTCATTCAGCCCTGTCAGTTCATAGAGAACCCGCTGTGCCGCCTCGTCCAGGTCTTCGTCATTGTAAATCAGACTGCCCGGCAATTTCATGTTATTATAGTAGCCGCTTTCTTCGTGGCCGGTCTGCTTTACGAGAAGCACTTTGAGATGTTCGCCGTCAAAACCTAATACGACACAGTCAACAGAGACGTGAGGATTGATCATTTCATCGACGCGTAGGGGATTTTTCATCGTATTGTCGTATTTTGCATACAAAGATAGTATGGCGGGAGGGGAATGGGAGATATCTTTTTTATGTTATATAACATATAATCAAGGGGCTTCGGGAGTACTTTTCATCTTTAGTATGATAAGGTACGGGGTTTTACCTGATTCCGGAAAAATGTACGGGACATATCTACTGTACGATTTGATGCGGGAGCTTTTTTCTTGAATACAGATAATCAGTTTTTTATCGTTCGCAACTTAACTTTCGGAGCGTAGGGTACAGCTTTCTCCGGCAGAAATACGGCATACGCTTTCACCGGAAAGGGAATTACAATAAGTCTTGGCTTTAAAAAAAGTTAAGCCGAGAGTGGTTCGGCGGCTTCCTTTCGTGAGCGGCAGGCGGTGAAGGGGGAAATCGAATCGTGGAGTACGTTTTATTTTACACCAAAGAAGGGTTTTCTTTTCTGCGCCAAACGAAAAATCAATCTCAGCCGAATGATTTTTCGTTTGGCTGAGATTGATTTTTCATTCTCAGCAGATTTTTTTGTCCATCTCAATCAGTTGAAAACCAATGCTATGCAGAATGCAGTTCTTTTGTCTGAAATCCTTATATCCCGTATCCCCTGCGAGGTGTATGTCCGGCAGGTGTACCCGTTTCCTTTAGGGGTGAAAACGAAAGCAGGCAGAAAGGTCTTGTAGACCCCTCTGCCTGCCATATCCTTCTCTTACGGAGTATTTTTTGATGATGTTCCGTAGATTATTATTTGCCTCCGGCTTTCCAGAAGTTTTCTTCTTTCTCGATTTTTGCTTTCTGAGCCTTATATTCGGCATTGGCCTTTTCGTACTCTGCATTCTTGCGCTGTACTTCCTGAATCTTCTCTTTCAGACGATTGGCAGAACCTGAGATGCTGACGTCTTCCTGAGCTGCTTTCGTACAATAGGAGATAGCCTCCGAGAAGTTTTTGGATGAGGCCAGAATCTGTGCGCGTACCAAATGAGCTTTCCCTGCGATACCTGCGTTGTATTGTACGGCTTTGTCCAAATATGAAAATGCCTTGGCGGAGTCTCCCGTTTTCGACACGGCATTGGCAATCTTCAATGCAATGGCCGCCTTAGTCTGGTCGGTGGGGCATAATTCAAGGGCTTTATCAAAGTATTGCACCGATTCGGCCACTTTTCCGTCTTTGTAGTATTTCTGTGCCGTACCGATGGCCGATTCGTAGCTCGGTTCGATGTTGTAAGCGTATTCTGCTGCCTTGAAATAAATGTCGGTATCGTCGCAATCATTAGCAGCCAATAAGGTCAGCGCTGATTTCAGATAAGCCAGATTCGTTTTGTTTTCTTCGATTTTCGGACCGAAAATAGCAATAAGTTGCTCGCGGTCGGCAGCTTTGGACTGGGCAAACAAGGTTTCGATGCGGTTCAGTGTCGGGTCGTACTGTGCCACGATCTTTTGAGCCGCTACGGAGTCTGTCGCTTCGTTGGCCAAGCTCAACATGCCTTGGCAAGCCTCGCGACTTTCCATATAATCTTTCAGGAACTGCTCGCGGAAAGCGGTAGAGTCGGCCATGTATCTTTGATATGAGATTTCAAAGAATTTGTCCAATACGAAACCGGGGACCTCTTTGGCGCCATCCTTATTAATAAGGTCTATACCCTCGCGGAACATGGTGTAGGCCTTGTCCAGCGAATAACCGTCGGCCACGCCCGCACCGTAGTAAGCATAGTCGAAAGCCTTACGGGCCAGGATGTCACCCTTTGTGGCACGCTTGTCTGCCTTCGTAAAAGAATTGAGGGCATCCATGTGCTTCAGACGCGTGTCATATAAGTTCATCAATTCGTTGAAGTATGCCTTTTTCTTCGTCATGTCCTGCTCTTTGACCAGTACGTTGGCCAGAATCATGGCACCATAGGCATACGTGCTCACTTCGGCGCACGGAGCCATCGTGAACACGGCTTTCCAGGGCTCGTACGCCCCTACGTAATCCTGGGCTTTGTAGCTGTCTTTGTAGGCTACGATATTACCTAAGGTCGTGATACTGTCTTGCCCATGTCCAATACGGTCGTACACTCTCGTTCCTTCGTATTGAGCCATAGTCGGTACACAAACAGCCGTTAAACCAAGAACCGTTGCAATTTTTGTAAATTTCATTTTTATCCTTCTTTTAGCTGATTCAACAAATTTTGTTCTTTTAATTTGAGTCGAATAATCTTGCGCAAAAATACAAAAAAAATTGTGCCGTAAAGACCATTTGTGAGAAAAAACAATGGTTGAAAATGGATTTTCTGATTAATTATGTTTTTTCACGAAGAATACTTGTCGAGGGAAACAGAAAAAGTGCGCGGAAAAGAGGTGGTTTGAATTCTTTTTTGCACTTTTGCATATAAAAATACGACTATGTTGAATTTGGATGATTTTTACAGGGCCAGGTATGTCTTGAGCAATGTGGTGCGCCGGACGGATTTGATTTATGCACCCAAAATCAATCAGGAAAGTGAGATTTACCTGAAACCCGAAAATTTGCAGGTGACCGGCTCTTTCAAGCTGAGGGGAGCTTGTTATAAGATATCGCAGTTGGGCGATGAGGAGAAGGCCAAGGGCGTGATTGCCTGTTCGGCTGGGAATCATGCCCAGGGTGTGGCGCTCGGGGCCGCCAAATACGGTATTAAATCTTTGATCTGCTTACCCGAAGGGGCACCGATCAGCAAGGTGGAGGCCACACGTCGGTTGGGAGCCGACATTTGTTTGGTACCCGGCGTGTACGATGACGCCTACCGTAAGGCTTTGGAACTGCGTGATGAATTCGGGTACACCTTCATACATCCTTTCGACGACGAGAGGGTGATAGCCGGACAAGGAACGATCGGTTTGGAGCTGATTGAACAGTTGCCGGACGTGGATACGGTGATTGTACCGATAGGAGGCGGAGGGTTGGCCAGTGGGATCGCCTTTGCCATCAAGACTTTGAATCCGAAAATAAAGGTGTATGGCGTGCAGGCCTGTGGGGCGCCCGGCATGTTGCAGAGCCTCGAGCACCAGAAGATAGAATGCCTGGACGCTGTGTCTACGATTGCTGACGGGATAGCGGTGAAAGAGCCGGGGGAACTTACTTACCGGACGTGCAAACAGACGGGGTCGTGACGGTGACGGAAGATGAGATATGTGCCGCGATTCTGGCTTTGATAGAACAGCATAAACTGATTGCGGAAGGAGCCGGAGCCGTCAGCGTGGCTGCCGCCATGTTCAACAAGGTGCCCGTAAAAGGGTGCAAGACCGTTTGTGTAGTGAGCGGCGGAAATATCGACGTGACGATATTGAGCCGCGTGATTAACCGTGGGCTTTCCAAAAGCGGGCGGATATACACCTTTTGCGTGGAACTGGACGATAAACCGGGGCAGTTGTTTGTGGTCAGCCAGATTGCCGCGTCGGTGGGGGCGAATATCATCAGCGTGTATCATGAGCGGAATGATGATACGTCCAACGTCACGGCCTGTTGGTTGCGTGTCCAGGTGGAAACCCGTAATGCGGAACATGTACAGGAACTCCAGCTTGCATTGAAGAATGCAGGTTTAAAACTAATATAAATAAAAAAAGATTTTATGAAAGCTTTACACACGAAATCGGCACCTGCTGCCATCGGCCCTTACAGTCAGGCCATTGAAGTGAATGGATTTGTTTTTGCTTCCGGCCAGATACCTATTGATCCGGCTACCGGGGAATTTGTCGAAGGCGGTATCAAAGAGCAGACGCGTCAGGCGTTGACAAATGCCGCCCATATCATGGCGGAAGCCGGCATCGACTTGTCGCATGTGGTCAAGACTACGGTCTTTTTGGCAGATATGGCAGATTTTGCCGCTATGAACGAAGTATATTCCACTTTCTTTAAAGAACCTTTTCCTGCACGTTCGGCAGTTGCCGTAAAGGCATTGCCTAAAGGTGCGTTGGTGGAAGTGGAATGCGTGGCCGTCAAATAAGGCTGGCTACTCATTACAACCGGGAAACTTTCTAATAATGATCGTAATGTGTGATCTCGGGAGTTTCCCGGCTTGTATTTTCTTCGAAGCGGCTGCATAGCCGTTTGGCTTCGGCCACGTAGCGTTCGCCGGTCCAGTTGCATTCACAGATAATGGGGTTTTTCATCCATTGCATGTATTTGCCGTGCTTACAGTTGTAGCACTTTACCATTTTGTCTTTATTGCCAGCCATAATACTCTTTTATGATATGCGATGGAACTTCTCGGGAATATTCTTGCGATTGCTTTGCAGCACTAAGGAGTCTGGTGTCAGTTTCAAAATATCCAGTGTGTCGTTTCTCGTTTCCGCTCCGTGTACGCCTTCGCTTTCCCGTAACAGAATTAATTTGCAGTTGTACAGACTCCATTGGTTGTACTTATATGGGCCGGTGGCTAAAGACCGGGCTTTACCGTTCATCTCCAATTGGAACCCGTGTTGTTTGTCGGTGTCCGATTGCCATTTCCTTTGTGCGAGTTGGTTGATGTTCAGGGCCACGTTTACACTTTGGTTGTCATCGCACGTCGTAATGGCATATTGGTCGGTGTAGTTCGCTATTTCGCCCAATATACGTCCCGGTTCCCCTGTTTTTTCGTTGGTTTTGTTTAACGCCAGTGTATCGCCGTCGTCGGTAATAAGCTCAAGACTGCTCATTCCCGTGCCTTCTCCCAAATGACCGTAGAAAGCCGTGTCGGGCGGATAAACCGTCACAGAATCATTCTCCTCCATATAGTCTTTGCTTTGTTGTCCACCGGTACATCCCGCCAAGAGACTTGCAGAGACTGCCATTGAAAGCAGAGGGTATATCAGACCTTTTCTCATGTGTTTTATGCTTATTTGTGAATACTGACTTACAAATATACTAATTATTCAAAAAAGACCGGTCTTATTCTTGTTTTATTTATCGTATTCGACATTTCTTCGCTATTTTTGCGTGCGTTGGCATGATGTTTGAAGCGTTGTTTTTACAAAACCATTTAATAAATATAATATGTATTGGATTCTTTTTATCGGTATTGCCTTGGCCAGTTGGTTGGTACAGGCTAATTTGAAGAACAAGTTCGAAAAGTATTCGAAAATTCCTATCGACGGAGGATTGACCGGACGTGATATCGCCGTGAAGATGTTGCATGACAACGGGATATATGACGTGGAAGTGGTAAGTACGTCGGGGTCGCTGACCGATCACTACAATCCGGCCAACAAGACGGTCAATTTGAGTGAGGATGTGTACGATACGTGTAGTGTGGCAGCGGCAGGCGCGGGGGCCCCCCCAAGGGGGCGCTCAGCCAT
>OGPT01001657.1_pt1 | contig 19795 bp, 14 predicted proteins | sample 1552951 | NCBI WGS metagenome assembly OGPT01 (sample SAMEA2580224, study PRJEB22360) | human gut metagenome | biome: human gut; feature: human-associated habitat; material: faeces | place: Denmark | collected 2008/2010
GAAAAACTACGAAAAACCGAGATAATCGGTGAAAATTAAAGATATTATAGGGAGTTTTATATGCTTACAGACGAAAAACGTAAAAAGCTTTTAGCTGGTACGCTGATAGCAGTAATGCTGACTGGTGTTGCAGGCTGTGGCAACGATAAAGACAGTGAGTGGAAGAATGATAACTCTGCTCAGAATAATCAAGATGAAAAGAAGGATGAAAATAACGGCGGAGGCTTTTTTCATGGCTTCTTTCCCTGGTACTTTATCGGTCGTACCTTTGGCGTAGGACATGCAGCAGGTGTGCGTACTGCGCCTGCAGCTAATACGAAGCAGGATAATACAGCTGCAGGTTCAGCTACGGCCAGAGATAGCAGTAATGCAGCTAATGGTGCCTCTGTGCAGCAGGGAACTGCAGGAAGCACGCAAAATTCCAAGCTCGGCAGTACGGGCACTACAGGTAAAAGCGGTATCGGCAGTGGCATGAGCCGCTCCAGCGGCAGCGCAATTTCCTGAGGTGATGAAGATGTATAAATATCGTAAGCCTGATACCTGGCTTGATAAAATTGATTTGAATATTATGCCGTATGTGGATGCGCCGGAGTGGGAAAACCGTTATCCTACTATCAGCGCGCTGCTGATGAGCAATGCCAATAAGTGTGAGCTGCAGCGCATCAGTGCCGGCCTTACAGCAGCACTGTCACGCCTGGCAGAGGCTTTGCGTACCAATAATAATGGCGCAATGCCCTTTAATCTGTTTAATATGACGGATAAGCTCACGCCGTATATCCTTGCGGATAACTCGGATCATGTGAGCTATATCAGCCGTCTTGACTTTGTAAAGAATACTGACGGCTGCTATAAGCTGGTAGAGATCAATTCGGATACTCCTTGCGCCTTGCCGGAAACATTTTATGCCAACAAGGTAGCGGAAGCATATTTTGCTAAGGAGTACGGCCTGCATTTGCAGCCGCGTTCGGATGGTGAGGAGCTGGCAGAGCCCTTTTTAAAGCTGTTGGAACAGCCTAAATATGCAGATAAGGATGTAGTACGCATTGCTTTTGCTGCTGATAAAAGCCACAGCGAGGACTGGGCTAATGCCAAATTCTTATTTGAGCGCGTGCAAAAGGTGCTGCGTGAACGCATTTTGAGCAAGCAGCCATTCGTTTGTCGCCTTGTCGGCCTGGATGAGCTGATTATACATGATGACGGAGTTTACATTCCCAATGAAATCTTCAAAAGTAAGGAAGATAAGCTTGATATACTGTATCGTCTGCATCCGCTGGAGCTTTTGATGGATGATGAAAGCGAGGATGGCTATCCTGTTGGCTTAAAGCTTATGGAGTTAGCTAATTTCGGTGCTGTGGATCTGGTTAACCCTGTAAAATCCATTGTACTGCAGAATAAAGCGCTGTTGGCACTGGCATGGTATCTATATCAGCATCGTCTGTTCTGGACACCGCAGGAGGAAGAACTGTTGGCTGCGCATTTAACGCCGACCTATTTGGACAGCAAGCCGCTGGCAGGACAGCGTTATATCAAAAAGCCTATCTTTGGGCGTGAGGGTGCAGGCATTGCTATTGTAGAGACGGATGGTGCTCTAAGCTACGAGGCAGAGGAGTGCGATGACTGCGATTTGATTTACCAACAGTTTGTTCCTTCTGCTGATGTACAGCAGGAAACAGATAACGGTGAGGCAACCGGCAAGTACACTTATTCCTGCTTTGTAATCAACGGTAAAGCGTCGGAAACCTTTGTGCGCTTGCAGCCGGGAGAAATTACCGGCGTGGAAGCATATTTTGTACCTGTTCTCGATGAAAAATAAGAATTTGAGGAATATTCGAAATGAACATCCAAGTATATCAATCTTTTTTGACTGTTGTACAGTGCCGCAGCTTTACGCAGGCTGCGAAATATCTTAATTTTACCCAGCCTACAATCAGCAATCACATCAACGCTTTGGAAGAAGAATACGGCGTTATTCTTTTCACCAGAGATGGCAAGAATGTTTATCTGACGCAGGCAGGTAAAAACTTTGTGCCGATAGCACAGCAGCTGATGGCTGATTATCAGAAAAGCCAGGAGGTAATGCGACAGTTTCAAAAGAAAAATTACAGTCTGAAAATAGGCGTTTCCACCCAGGGCATAAACTTTTATCTGCTTCCTGTGCTGCTGAAGCTCAAAAAGGAATTTCCCGAGCTGGATATAGAGGTCAACCGCTGTATGACGGTAGAATCGACAATAAATGATGCTTTTGTACAAAAGCTGTATGATTTTGCCTTTGTGCATATTGATGTGCAGCCGCTTTATACCAAGCGTGTACAGCTTTGGAATCAGCCGATGGTTTTTGTAACCTCCAAAGAACTGTATGAACAGATGGGAGAAAACAATAATATTTATGATTATCCCTTTATTGCCTATCCTGCAAGCGAGGTATATTATAAGCATCTGAAATCTAAGGTTGATTTCACGCGTCTGCAAAGTATATTGACCTTCAGTGATTCGGAATCCGTGCTGATGGCAGTTGAGCAGAATCTCGGTATAGCTTTGACACCGCGGGTAAAAGTAATGAAGGAACTGCAGCAGGGAACATTAGTCGAATTCCCGGTCAAGTATTCGGGAAATATGCCTATTTCGGTTCTTTATGATTATGAATTTAACTTTACCTTGCCTACGAAACGCTTTTTGGAGCTTTTAAAAGAGTCGCAGGAAAAGATAAAGGGTTAATTTACTTTCTGTTCTTTATATAAGAATAATTTATCAAAACACTATAACAGGAAAAGTAATCTTATTGACTTTTTAATTTAGGACTTCTTCAACGTGTTTGAAGAAGTCCTAAATTTTTAGTATAAAAAAGCGCATAATTAAGCAAATGTCCATGAAACATAGTACAAATTTTGTATACAAAATACAGAACGGCGAATAAATTGCTTATGTATACAAGAAAAATTCCAATAAGTATAGATAAAGAAAAACTGTTGAGATAATTAAGCTATAATGATAAAATTTTTATAGATAGCGTTGCTTGCGCAAAATTAAGTCGGCTATATGACCGGCAGAAATGAGGGTATTATGTCAAAGGATATGCAAAAAACTGAAGAAAAAACAAATAGGCGTATGCCAACCTTTACGGAATCCGTTATTCCTATTATTGCCATGATGGTTATTCTGACTGTCGGCAAAGGTTATCTGGGTTACGCAACCGAGCCGCTGCTGCTTTTGGTAGCTGCTATTGCCGGCCTGATTGCTTACCGCGTTGGTGTTACCTGGGATGAAATGATGGACGAAATCTGCCAGAAGATTGCCAAGGGCATGCCGGCAATTTTGATCCTGACCTGCGTTGGTGCGCTGGTTGGTACCTGGATGGCTTCCGGTACTATCCCGATGATGATTTATTATGGCGTACAGATTGTAAACCCGACCTTTATGCTGGTAACAGCTTTCCTGATTACCGCAGTAGTATCTATCGTAACCGGTACCTCCTGGGGCTCTGTTGCTACCATGGGTGTTGCGCTGATGGGTATTGCCAGCACTTTGGGTGTAAACCTGGCAGCTACTGCCGGTGCTGTAATCGCCGGTTCCTATTTTGGTGATAAAATCTCCCCGCTGTCCGATACCACTAACCTGGCACCGGTTGCAGCTGGTTCTACTCTTTATGAGCACATTGCTCACATGTTCTGGACTACCGTTCCAGCAACTATTATTTCCCTGGTTGTTTATGCTTTCGTAGGCTTAAAGGGCAATATCGGCGGCGATGTTTCTTCCGAAGCAGTAAGCACCATGCTGACTCAGCTGGATGGCATGTACAACTTTAACATTCTGCTGATTCTGCCTGTACTGCTGATTCTGGCAGGCTCTATCTTTAAGAAACCGACTCTGCCGGTTATGATGGCTTCTACTGTTTTGGCTGGCGCCGAAGCATTGGTTTTCCAAAACATCAACCTGAAAAATTTGCTGCTGGCTACCGTAAAAGGCTTCAAAATTTCTATGCTGACCACTCCTGGCTTTGACCCTGCTACTGCTGCTCCACAGATTATCAAGCTGTTGAACCGCGGCGGTATGGCTGAAATCATGGGTACCACTCTGCTGGTATTCTGCGCATTCTGCTTTGCCGGTATTATGAGTAAGGCCGGTTGCCTGGATGTAGTTCTGCAAAAAATCCTGACCTTTGCTAAGAGCACTGGCGATCTGATTGCTTCCACCGTTGCTTCCTGCATTACCATGGGCCTGTGCACCGGTAACTCCTACCTGTCCATTCTGATTCCCGGTGAAATGTTCCGTGATGCTTATAAAGCAAGAGGTCTTGCTGCTAAGAACCTGTCCCGTACCTTGGAGGATGCAGGTACTGTATTTGTACCGTTGGTTCCCTGGTCTGCAGCAGGTGCTTATATGACCGCCTGCACCGGCATTGAAACTCTGGATTATGCACCGTGGGCAATTCTCTGCTACACCGGTTTCATTATCGCTCTGTTCTACGGCTACACCGGTATCGGTATTGCTAAGCTGGAAGACGAAAAGAAATAAGCCGATTGCGCAAGCAAGTCGGCAGTACTGAGCAGCTGCTTAGTACACAATGAAAGGAAAAGTGACACATTTTGATTAAGTTAATTAGAAACGCTGACGTTTATGCACCTGCGCATCTTGGTAAAAAAGATGTGCTGGTTATTGCAGATAAGGTAGTGCGTATTGCTGATAAAATCGAAGGCTACGAAGGCATGCCTGAGGTTGAGGTATTTGATTTCAGCGGCAAAAAGCTGTTGCCCGGTTATATTGATATGCATATGCATATCACCGGCGGCGGCGGTGAGCAGGGACCTGCTTCCCGCGTACCCGAAGCAATGCTGAGCCAGATTACCAGCTGCGGTATTACTACTGTTCTGGGCCTGCTGGGTACAGACGGTGTAACCAGAAGCGTAGAAAACCTGGTAGCTAAAGCACGCGCACTGACGGAAGAAGGCATTACCGCCTACTGCCTGACAGGTGCTTACGGTATCCCTTCTCCGACCATTACCGGTTCTATCGAAAAGGATATCATGATGATTCCACCGATTATCGGCACCAAGATTGCAGTAAGCGATCATCGCAGCTCTAATCCGCAGGGACCGGAGCTGATTGAGGTTGCTACCGCAACCCGTCGCGGTGGCCTGTTGGCCAACGTTGCCGGCCTGGTAACCATGCATATGGGTTCCGGTGTTGGTAAGCTGGACCCGCTGTTCTACGCACTGGACCATTCCGATGTTCCTGCCAAAAACTTCCTGCCGACTCATATGCTGCGTACGCATGAGCTGATGGAAGAAGGTGCAAAGCTGGTACGTCGCGGCGGTTACTTCGACATGACTGCCGGCAGCACTGATGAGGATATGGAAATCGGCGCAGAGCAGATTATGGAAATCCTGAGCTGGGAAGGCATGAGCACCGACCACCTGACGATGAGCAGTGATGCTTTCGGTTCTCAGCCTAAGTTCAATGAAAATGGTGACTGCATTGGTCTCACCTACTGCTCTCCTAAATATCTGCATCTGACAATCAAGAGTCTGGTACGCCGCGGCCTGCCGCTTGAAGAGGCTATTAAGCTGCTGACCTCTACACCTGCCGAGCTGCTGGGCAAGACTGGCGTTAAGGGCTGCGTTGCAGTTGGCGCGGACGCTGACCTGTTGGTTCTGGACGAAAACCTGGATATTGACGCATTGTTTGCTAAAGGCCAGGTAGCTCTGATGGATAAAGAGATTGTACTTAAAGGACGTTTTGAATAAGACGTGGCTATAAAGTTACAGACACCCATGAAAATGAGGTGTCTGTAATTTTTTTTGAGCTAAATCTTGACAATTTGCATTATTTATGATAACATATCATACTACATCATTATTATTTTTGCAGGTGTAAATTTTGACAACAAATACTGCCGGGTCAGTGGTTGAACGGCGTATCTTGCTTATAATGAAAGATGAGGCTGCTCATCGAAGACAACTGACAAGGTCCTTGTGGTAAGAACCTTGTTGTTTTTTTTGTCGGGAGTGATGCTGCCAAGTTTAGTATGCTGATAATACAAGAAGGGGTGAGGAATTACATGTTTAAACCGGTTCCAGTAGGTGATAGGACTCGGTATAGTTATGCGAGAATCAATGAAATTCTGGCTATGCCGCATTTGATTGATATTCAAAGAAAGTCCTATGAGTGGTTCATTCAGAAGGGCCTCATGGAGATTCTGCATGACATTTCTCCTATTAAAGACTTTGCAGGCAATCTGGAGCTTTACTTCGAAAGCTTTGAATTAGGAGCTCCTAAATATAGCGTTGAAGAGTGTAAGGAGAGAGATGAATCTTATTCTGCACCAATGAACGTAAAAGCTCGTCTCGTTTTCAAAGATGACTCTGGCGAGATGAAAGAATCCTCTGTGTTTATGGGTGACTTCCCGCTGATGACTGATACCGGTACCTTTGTTATCAATGGTGCTGAACGTGTTATCGTCAGCCAGCTGGTACGTTCTCCTGGCGTTTACTATAGTGTAACTATGGATCCGAGCGGCAAAAAGATTTATGGTACTACCGTAATTCCTAACCGTGGCGCTTGGATTGAATATGAAACTGATATCAATGATATTATCTCTGCTCGTGTAGACCGTACCCGTAAGGTTCCGGCAACAGTGCTGCTGCGTGCTTTAGGCTTATCCTCTAATGATGAGATTATCGCATGCTTCGGCAATCATCCTGCATTGCTGGCTACCCTGGAGAAGGATACCACTACCAACAAAGATGAAGCAATGCTGGAGCTTTACAGAAAGCTGCGTCCTGGCGAGCCTGTTATCCTGGAAAACGCTGTACAGCTGATTGAGAATACCTTCTTCGACAGCAAGCGTTATGATCTGGCTAATGTTGGCCGTTATAAGCTCAACAAGAAGCTTGGCTGGCGCAACCGTTTGAGCGGTACTGTACTGGCTGAACCTATTGTTAATGAAGAAACTGGCGAAATCATCCTGCCGGAAGGCACTAAGATGACCGACGAAAATCTGGATAAGATTGAAGAGAGCGGTGTCTACAGTGAACGTGGCCTGCGTGCTGTTAAGGTTAAAAATCATGAAGCAGATATGCTGCTGATGTTTACCACCGGCATTGATGCAAAACTGCATACAGTTACCCAAGAGGATGTATTTACTTCCTTTAACTATCTGCTGAACCTGATGGATGGTCATGGTACCGGCGATGATATTGACCATTTGGGCAATCGTCGTGTACGCTGCGTTGGTGAATTGCTGCAAAACCAATTCCGTATCGGCCTGTCCCGTATGGAACGCGTTGTTAAAGAACGTATGACAATTCAGGACAATGAGGCTATTACTCCGCAGGCGCTGATCAACATCCGTCCTGTAGTTGCTGCTATTAAGGAATTCTTCGGCAGCAGCCAGCTGTCCCAGTTTATGGACCAGAACAACCCGCTGGCAGAGCTGACTCATAAACGTCGTTTGTCTGCCCTTGGCCCTGGCGGTCTGTCCCGTGAACGTGCAGGCTACGAAGTCCGCGACGTACACAACTCCCACTATGGCCGTATGTGTCCTATCGAGACGCCTGAAGGTCCTAACATCGGTTTGATCGGTTCCTTGTCTACCTATGCTGTTATCAATGAATACGGTTTCATGGAAACTCCGTATCGTGTTGTTGATAAAGCAAATAAACGTGTAACTGAAGAAATCAGATACATGACTGCTGATGAAGAGGATAAATATATCGTAGCACAGGCCAACGAACCGTTGGATGATGATGGCTACTTTATGGGCGAGCGTGTAACTGCCCGTGCTAAGGATGATGTCCTGTCTATTACTCCTGATAAAGTAGACCTGATGGACGTTTCTCCTAAACAGGTAGTATCTATCGCAACTGCACTGATTCCGTTCCTGGAAAACGATGACGCTAACCGTGCTCTGATGGGTGCGAACATGCAGCGTCAGGCTGTACCTCTGCTCTGTACTCAGGCTCCGATTATCGGTACCGGTATGGAATACAAGGTTGCTTCTGACTCCGGTGTCTGCGTCCTGGCTAAACGTGCCGGCGAGGTTATCCGCGTAGTAGGCAACGAAATCCGTGTACGTGCTGAAAATGGCGAGGTAGATGTATATCCGCTGCTGAAATTCAAACGTTCTAACCAAGGTACCTGCGTTAACCAGCGTCCTATCGTCTTCAAAGGCGACAAGGTTGTTGAAAAGCAGATTCTGGCAGATGGCCCGGCTACCGATCACGGCGAGCTGGCTTTAGGCCACAACGTAATCGTTGCTTATATGCCTTGGGAAGGCTATAACTACGAGGATGCTGTTCTGCTGAACGAGGACCTGGTAAAGGCTGATATCTTTACTTCTATCCATATTGAAGAATATGACTGTGATGCCCGCGATACCAAGCTTGGCAAAGAGGAAATCACCCGCGAGATTCCTAACGTATCTGACGAAGCTCTGAAGGATCTGGACGAGCGTGGTATTATCCGCATTGGTGCTGAAGTACGTCCTGGCGATATTCTGGTAGGTAAGGTTACTCCGAAAGGCGAAACCGAGCTGACTGCTGAAGAACGTCTGCTGCGTGCTATCTTTGGTGAAAAAGCACGTGAAGTACGTGACAGCTCCCTGCGTGTACCGCACGGCGAAGCTGGTAAGATTGTCAGCGTTAAGGTATTCAGCCGTGAAAACGGCGATGACCTGCCGCCGGGAGTAAACGAACAGGTTCGTGTACATATTGCCCAAAAACGTAAAATCTCCGAAGGCGATAAGATGGCAGGTCGTCATGGTAACAAGGGTGTCGTTTCCCGCATCATGGCGCGTGAGGATATGCCGTTCCTGCCTACCGGCGAACCGGTACATATCGTACTGAATCCGCTGGGCGTACCTTCCCGTATGAACATCGGACAGGTACTGGAGAACCATCTGGGATGGGCAGCACGTGCGCTGGGTATGGAGATTGATACTACCAACCTGGCAGCTAAGCTGAACGCAGTTGAAAAGACTGGCGCAGCAGAAGGTACTCCGGAATTTGAAGCAGCTTATAAGGAAGAGCTTGCTAATTCCGAAACCGCTAAGAAATTAGAGCATTACGGCTACGATTATGAAAAATATGGTATGCCGGAAACTGTTGAAATTGATAAATTCGGTGGCAAGAGCGTAAAAGCAGTACAGATTTCTGTACCTGTATTCGACGGTGCGCATGAGCAGGATATTGCTGATGCCCTGGAGCTTGCAGGCATTGATAAGACTGCTAAGACTACTCTGTATGATGGTCGTACCGGTGAGCCCTTCGATAACCCTGTTACTGTTGGTCTGACCTATTACCTCAAGCTTCACCATTTGGTTGACGATAAGATCCATGCACGTAGCACCGGCCCGTACTCCCTGGTTACCCAGCAGCCGTTGGGTGGTAAGGCACAGTTCGGCGGCCAGAGATTTGGTGAGATGGAAGTTTGGGCGCTGGAAGCATACGGCGCTGCTTACACCCTGCAGGAAATCCTGACTGTTAAGTCCGATGACGTTGTTGGCCGTGTTAAGACCTACGAAGCAATCGTTAAGGGCGAGAATGTGCCTGATCCTGGCATTCCTGAATCCTTCAAGGTACTGGTTAAGGAGCTGCAGTCTATCGGCCTGGATATCAAGGTTCTCAACGAGGACGAAGAAGAGGTTTCCTTGCGTGACGATGATGATGAAGATATCGCAACCACCGCTCGCGAAATGGATATGGATATCAACGGCCAGGTAATTGAAAATGCACCTGAAAAGCCTGTTGATGATTATGCTGATAATGACGCTACCGAGGATGTAAGTGACTCCGGGGATATCATTGCTGATATGGGTAATTTCACAATTACCGATAATCCCGACGGTGACTTAAATGATCCGGATAATATGTAAGAGAAGGGAGCGAATGATTCTTGATCGACGTAAATAATTTTGTGTCTATGCGTATCGGTTTGGCCTCTCCTGACCAGATTAGAGCCTGGTCTTACGGTGAGGTAAAAAAACCCGAAACCATCAATTATAGAACCCTGAAGCCGGAACGTGATGGCCTGTTCTGCGAAAGAATCTTTGGCCCTACTAAGGATTGGGAATGTCATTGCGGCAAATATAAACGCATCCGTTATAAGGGCATTGTCTGCGATAAGTGCGGCGTTGAAGTAACCCGCAGCAAGGTTCGTCGTGACCGTATGGGCCACATCGAGCTGGCTGCGCCGGTTTCCCATATCTGGTACTTCAAGGGTATCCCCAGCCGTATGGGCCTGATGCTGGATATTTCTCCGAAAAGCCTGGAGCAGGTTCTGTATTTTGCTAAATTTATCGTTCTTGATCCGGGTGAAGGCACTGACTTAGTTAAAGGTCAGCTGCTGACTGAGCCTGAGTATATGGAAAAGCGCGACAAATATCCTGAAGCAGGTATCCGTGTAGGCATGGGTGCGCAGGCTATTAAAGAGCTGCTGCAAGCTATTGATCTGGAAGCTTTGACAGAGCAATTGCGCCATGATATGAAGGAGCTGAGCGGTCAGCGCCGTGTACGCGCTATCCGTCGTCTGGAAGTTGCTGAAGCTTTCCTGAAATCCGGCAACCGTCCTGAATGGATGATTTTGGATGTAGTACCGGTTATTCCGCCTGAGCTGCGCCCAATGGTACAGCTGGACGGTGGCCGTTTCGCTACCTCCGATTTGAATGATTTATATCGCCGCGTTATCAACCGTAACAACCGTTTGAACCGTTTACTGGAGCTGCATGCGCCTGATATCATTGTCCGCAATGAAAAACGTATGCTGCAGGAAGCAGTAGATGCTTTGATTGACAATGGTCGTCGCGGTCGTCCGGTTACCGGTCCTGGCAACCGTCCGCTGAAATCCTTGTCCGATATGCTCAAAGGTAAACAGGGCCGTTTCCGTCAGAACCTGTTAGGTAAACGTGTTGACTATTCCGGCCGTTCCGTAATCGTAGTAGGTCCTGAGCTGAAAATGCATCAGTGCGGCCTGCCGAAGGAAATGGCTTTGGAGCTGTTCAAACCCTTCGTTATGAAGCGTTTGGTAAACAGCGGTGAAGCAAGCAATATCAAGAGCGCTAAGCGCATGGTAGAGCGTGCTACCAACGCCGTATGGGATGTTCTGGAAGAGGTAATCAAGGAGCATCCGGTACTGCTGAACCGTGCACCGACTCTGCATAGACTTGGTATTCAGGCATTCGAGCCTATCCTGTCTGAAGGCCGTGCTATTAAGCTGCATCCTCTGGTATGTACCGCTTACAACGCCGACTTCGATGGTGACCAGATGGCTGTCCATCTGCCGCTTTCCGTTGAGGCTCAGGCTGAAGCACGTATGCTGATGATGTCTGTAAACAATATTCTGGCACCGAAGGATGGCAAGCCTGTTGCTGTTCCTACCCAGGATATGGTTTTGGGCTCCTACTATCTGACTATCGTCAAGACCAGCAAGGATGACCCGAACGTTAAGGGTGAAGGAACCCGCTACAGTAGCGTGGACGAAGCTCAGCTGGCTTACTTCCACCATGCGGTAGATCTGCAGGTACCTATCGAGGTTTATATTCCCAACAGCGAAATCTATGATGAAGAAAAGGGTGCAGCTGTCGGTGAAACCGGTATGTCCCTGGTAGTTACAACTGTAGGTAATACTATTTTCAATGGCGAGCTGCCTCTGGAAATGCGTTACTATCATAAAGAAAAAGATCAGGTTGTTGAAAAGCATCTGGATGCTGAAGGCAACGTTGTTGAAGAAACCGTTGAGATTGAACGTTGGCACCTTGGCAAGCTGATTGACAAAAAAGAATTGGGCAAACTCGTTGCTAAAGCTCATAAGCTGTACGGCAACCTGCGTACTGCCGAGATTCTGGATATTGTTAAAAAGATGGGTTACGATAATGCTTGTAAATCCGGTATTTCTATCGCAACCTCTGATATTCAGATTCCTGCTGAAAAAGAAGTTATTCTGGAAGCAACAGAGCATGAGGTTGATAAGGTTGAGCGCCTCTTCCGCCGTGGTTTGATGAGCGATGACGAACGTTATCGTAAGGTAATCGATCTGTGGAACGAAGCAACCGATAAGGTTACCGATAAGCTGATGAAATCCACCATGAACAAGTTCAATCCTGTTTCCATGATGGCGGACTCCGGTGCCCGCGGTAACAAACAGCAGATTCGTCAGCTGGCTGGTATGCGTGGTTTGATGGCCGATCCTTCCGGTCGTATCATTGACCGTCCTATCAAATCCAACTTCCGTGAAGGCCTGACCATTTTGGAATACTTCATTTCTTCTCATGGTGCTCGTAAAGGCTTGGCCGATACTGCATTGCGTACTGCTGACTCCGGTTACCTGACTCGTCGTCTGGTTGACGTTGCTCAGGACGTAATTGTACGTGAGGATGATTGCGATATTGTAGGTATGAACCTGGTTAAGGAACGTAGCCGTCTGAGCAAGGCTGTTCTTGGTGCAAGCCAGAACAAAATCCGCGAAAAGGTTATGGGCCGCACTCTGGCTTCCGGCGTACTTGACGCAGAAGGCAACCTGATTGCAGAAGCAGATACCAACATCACTGAAGAGCTTTTCGCTAAACTCAATGATGCTAAGATTGAAGAGATTAACCTCTACTCTGATGAAGATATGAATGGTGAGGATATTGAAACTGTCCGCATCAACATCAGCGACACCTTTGCACATAATGTGCTGAAGGAAGCTATGATGCATAACTTCAACAATAAAGAGGTAGCAGCTGATATCGTTAACGGTGCAGGCGAAGTGCTGGCACATACCGGCGACACCATGACCGAAGACATTATCAACGCTATTTTGGCTGACGGTACTGTTAAGGAAATGCGTATCCGCAATAACGAAATTGCCGGCATTGAGGTTGAGGCAATTACCGAAGGCAAGAAAGAGAAAACCATCATTGAAACATTGCATGACCGTATCATTGGCCGTAACCTGGCTGAGGATATTCTGGATGAAAATGGTGAAATTCTCTATCATATCAATGAATATGTTACCGAGCCTATGGCAGAACGCATCTGCCAGCTGCGTGAAAAGGTTAAGATCCGCAGTGTACTGACCTGTAAGGCTAAATTCGGCGTTTGCCGCAAGTGCTATGGCCGCAACCTGGCAACCGGCAAGAACGTTGATGTAGGTGAGGCAGTCGGCACTATCGCTGCACAGTCCATCGGTGAACCTGGTACTCAGCTGACCATGCGTACCTTCCATACCGGCGGCGTTGCAGGTGCTGATGATATTACCCAAGGTCTGCCGCGTGTCGAGGAACTGTTCGAAGCACGTAAGCCGAAGCATCCTGGCATTCTGTCTGAGGTTGCAGGTCACGTACATATTACCCAGGAAGGCAACAGCCGCAAGGTAACTGTGATGGCACTGGATGGCGAAAACCAGGAATACCAGATTCCTTATGGTGCTAAGCTGTCTGTTGTTGAGGGCGAGGAAATCGCTAAGGGTGACCGCCTGACTGAAGGCTCTCTTAACCCGCATGACGTACTGCGTATCAGCGGCGTCAAGGCTACCCAGAACTATCTGGTATCTCAGGTAGTTGGCGTTTATAAGTCTCAGGGCGTAGATATCAACAGTAAGCACATCGAGGTTATGGTTCGTCAGATGATGCGTAAAATCCGTATCGAGGAATCCGGCGATACTACAATGCTGCCGGGTGAAGACGTTGATGTGGCAGAATTTGAGGATCAGAATACCGAGATGCTGGAAGCAGGCAAGACTCCTGCAGAAGGTCGCGCTATTCTGCTGGGTATCACCAAAGCTTCTTTGGCTACCGATTCCTTCCTGTCTGCCGCTTCCTTCCAGGAAACCACCCGCGTACTCACCGATGCCGCTATCAAAGGCAAGGTTGACCCGTTGCTGGGCCTGAAAGAAAACGTTATCATTGGTAAGCTTATTCCGGCTGGTACTGGTATGAGCCGTTACCGTGATATCAAAGTAAAATATAATGTTCCGATGCCGGAAGTTCAAACTGCTGAAGCTGAAGCAGAGGAAACTACTGATAAGGAATAACGTATAAGCAAGTGCGCCTCAAAGCCTTAGGCTCTGAGGCGCTTTGCTCTATGAGGAGAACGATTTATGCTGATAAAAAAATTTCCTGTTCCCTGTCGCGTTGACTACGTGCCTTCTCCCTATGAGCCTGATGAGGATGGCGTGCAGGATGTCGGCTATTATAATGGCAAGCTGAGCGATGGCCGTGCCTATCGCCTGGAATGCTGGCGTATGGATGATATGCTGATGCTGACGGTGATGTTTTCCGACCGCTGCCTTGAGGGCTACAGACGTGAGGATATGGCGCTTTTGCTGGAGCTGGAAGATATTGTATGCTTTACTGGCACTAACCGTAAGCTGCAGGCTACACGTACGGAGGATGACCGTGGGCAGGCTGTATGGGCTATTAATCTTATGCTGGCCAATAAAAAAGGCACATATGCAGAAATTGTGCCGCCACTGAACAGATATATCATGTAAGACAATCGCTGCTGAAGGCAAAGCCTTGGCAGCGATTTTTTTCAGCTTAAATTAAGTTTACCTGCCTATACTGCACTGTGGTACAATAACAGTAATGTAGGCAGAAGCAACGAAGATTTTATTAGCTGAGGATGATATAAATTTAGGCAAGCTTTTAAGCATGCTGTTGAAAAAGCAAAACATAACAGTGAACTGGGTACAGGATGGCGAAGCGGCCTATGATGCTGTATATGCTGTATATGCTGTATGGCTATGATGTGCTGGTATTGGACTGGATGATGCCGTGTCTGAGCGGGCTTGATCTATGCAAGCGCTTGCGTGGCGAGGATTATCAGGGTAAAATACTGCTACTGACGGCTAAGGATACACTGGCTGATAAGGTAGAGGGGTTAAATAGCGGTGCTGATGACTATCTGGTAAAGCCCTTCAGTCCGCGTGAGCTTGTTGCGCGCGTGCGCGCACTCTTGCGCCGCGCGCATTCTGAGGCTGAGCCGCAGCGTGAAGTGCTTGAGTTCGGTGAACTTACGATCGATATCTCTGGTCATAAGATCTTGGTGAACGATGAGGTCATCGATCTCACAGCGAGCGAATTCAAGTTGCTCACCACGCTTTGCCGTTATCCAGGACGCGTCTATTCGCGTATGGAGCTTGTGGAAAAGGTGCTCGGCTACGACTTCGAGGGCTACGAGCGCACGATTGACAGTCATGTGAAGAACCTGCGCGCCAAGATTGGCGATGACCCGCGCAACCCGCGCTGGATTTACACCGTCCACGGCGTCGGCTATCGCTTCGAGGTGCCCCGCGACGGCGAATCGGTTGGTCAAGAGGCTTAATCGCTCATGAAGGACAAGCGCAAGACCCGCGAGAAGAAGCCCCTCTCGTTTGCCATCTACGTCATGGGGGCGTTTTTGCTCACCTCGGCCATGACCGTGCTCATCACGGCTGCGGCCATCGCAATCGTCTGGAACGTGGGCTACGCCGGAGAGCCGGGCGACGAGGAGCTATTCTTCGCGGTTTTCACTGCCGGGGCCATTGCCCGTTCTCGGGGGGCGGGCCGCTGAGCGTCATCCTCGGCATCTACTTCGCTGTCGGCATCGCGCGTCCCGTCCAGCGCATTTCCGACACCGCCTCTGCCATCAAGGAGGGCAATCTCTCCGCGCGCACCGGGCTTTCCGGTGACGATCAGCTCGGGCAGCTCGGGCAGCGTTTCGACGAGATGGCCGACGCCATCGAGCGCGACCGCGACCTCGAGCGTCAACTCATAGGCGATGTCGCCCATGAGCTGCGCACGCCGCTCATGGCCATTCAGGCCACGGTCGAGGCCATCCAAGACGGCGTCTTCGAGGCCGATGAGGAGCATCTCAACACCATCTCATTCGAGACGCGTCGCCTGGGTCGCCTGGTCGAGGCATTGCTGCATCTCAACCGTCTCGAGAATGGAACGGCCGAGGTCAAACGCAACCCCGTTAACCTCAGCAGCGTGGTCAGCGGCCTGTCGACGACGCACGAGGCGCTGCTCGAGACCTCCGGCATCATGTTCTTCACCGACATCGCACCCAACGTGATGATCATCGGCGACCAGGACCTCATCTCGCAGGCCGTCGCCAACCTGCTTTCCAATGCCGTGCGCTACACGCCGGAAAACGGCATGGTCACCGTCGAGCTTGCGCGCGAGAACGGCTATGCGAAGATTTCCGTGCGCGACACGGGTGTCGGCATTTCCGAAGAGGACATGAAGAAGGTCTTCTCGCGCTTCTGGCGCGCCGATGTCGCCCGCCAAAGCGTCGACGGTGGTCTGGGCATTGGCCTTGCGCTCGTCAAGGAGGTCGTCGACCAGCATTTCGGCGATGTCTCGGTCTCGTCCACGCTCGGCGAGGGCAGCACCTTCGTCATGCGCATACCCCTTGCTCCAGAGGACCGCGTCAAGCCCACGCCCTCCGCACGTCGCAGCAGTTCGCGCCGTCGGCAGGAGCGCGCCGCGCGCAAGGAGCAGGAGAAGCTCCGCAAGATCGAGGAACGCCAGCTCAAGGCGCGTCGCAAGGCCCGCGAGGCAGGTGCCGGCGCGAGCGCCACCCAGGAACTCAAGCTTTTCGGGTTGCACGTCCCGCTACCCACGACAAGACAGCAAGAACCGCAAACGAGGAACAAGGAAGATGGTACTCATGAGTGAAATGGCAATGCGCCCCGACTCGCAGGGCAAGGTTCGCGACCTTTACGACCTGGGTGACAGGCTTCTCATCGTCGCGACCGATCGCATCTCGGCATTCGATTACATCCTCAAGGACGAGATTCCGTACAAGGGCGAGGTGCTCACGCGCCTGTCGCTCTTCTGGTTCGACCTACTCGCCGATATCATTCCCAATCACCTGATCTCCGCCGATGTCGCGGACCTTCCCGAGAAGTTCAAGCCGTACGCCGAGTGGCTCAACGGCCGTTTCATGCTCGTGCGCAAGGCAGAGATGTTTCCCGTCGAATGCATCGTCCGTGGCTATCTTGCCGGAAGCGGGCTCAAGGAATACCGCAAGCAGGGTACCGTCTGCGGTATCGAGTTACCTGCGGGGCTTGTCGAGGCAAGCAAGCTGCCCGAGCCCATCTACACCCCCTCCACCAAGGCCGAGATCGGCGATCACGACGAGAACGTGAGCTACGAGCGCACGGTCGAGATGCTCGGCGAGAAGGATGCGAGCGCCCTGCGCGATGCGTCGCTTTCCGTCTACAAGAAGGCCGCCGATTACGCTGCGCAACACGGCATCATCATTGCCGACACCAAGTTCGAGTTCGGCATGATCGATGGTACGCTCACGCTGGCCGACGAGGTGCTCACGCCGGATTCGTCGCGTTTCTGGCCGGAGGATGCCTACGAGCCCGGCAAGAGCCAAGCGAGCTTCGACAAGCAGTTCGTGCGCGACTGGCTCGATGCCAACTGGGATCGTACGGGCGAGCCGCCACAACTCCCGGCCGACATCATCGAGGCGACCTCGAACAAGTACATCCAGGCCTACGAGCTCATCACCGGACAGCGCTTCGTTCCCGCAAATCTGTAGGTAAAGGCCCGCGTCCCCACGCCATCCGTTGTATCATAGGCACTTATCCATCACAGGCATTCGAAAGGCGATTGACGAATGACGCAGCGTAATTTCCAGAACGCACGCAACCAGGGCGATGGCCCCAAGGGCAAGTCGAGGAAGTCGGCTAGCTCGGCAAAGCTCAAGAGCAAGGCCGGCGCCTCGGTGTATGCCCCGACCAAGGAGGCCAAGGCCCAGCGTGCGAAGCAGGAGGCCAAGGCAAGGAAGAGCCAGCCGGCTGAGGCAAAGGCCAACGATCCCATCGAGCAGCAACGCCGTCGCGAGCGCGCCATGGTCTCGATGATGCGCGACCTTCCCGAATACAAGTTCTGGCGTCGCATCTGGTGGATTACCATGGGCCTTGCGTTCGTCATCATCGTGCTGACGTGGATTCCCAACATGCTCATCAACAGCGGCGCACTGAGCGCGGACTTCACCGAAACGGCAAGCTGGATCTCCACCATCGGCTTCATCTTCGCCCTCGTCGCCCTGGCGGTTGCCTTCTACATCGACCTGCGCAAGATCCGCAAGATCCAGAAGGCGCAGGAGGCCAAGGCACGCAACCTCACCAAGACGGAGCGTCGCGAGCTCGATGACGCCATTGCCGCGTCCATCGAGAGGGATCAGCAAAGGCGCGCCGAGCGCAAGGGCAAGATGCCCTGGAGCAAGAAGAAACCGGAAGCGGACTCCGGGGAAACTCCGGACGAGAGCTAACCAGGAGACGCAATGCTGCTTATCGCCAAATATGTCATTCCCGTCACGTCCCCGTACATCGAGGACGGCGCCGTTCTCGTACGGGACGACAAGATTCTCGACTTGGGCCCTGCATCCCAGCTCAAGGACAAGTATCCCGAGGAGGAAATTCGCGATTTCGGCCTCTCGGTCCTCATGCCCGGATTCGTCGACGTGCACACGCACCTCGGATATACGGCGCTGCGCGGCATGTTCGGCGACTTGCCCTATGCCGAGTGGAAACGCCAGGTGCTCCACACCGAGCCGTTCTTCACCGAGGAGGACTGGCTCGATTCGGCACGCATCGGCGCGCTCGAGGCCGTGGCAAGCGGCATCACGACCATCGCGGACATCTCCGCATCGGGCGTCTCGCGCATCCCCGCCTCCGAGATGGGCTTGCGCGCCCGCGTGTACTATGAGGTCCTGACCGCCCAGAAGGAGCATGCCGCGGATGCCGTGCGTGCGGGAGTGGAAAAGATCGAGCAGTGGAAGGACGAGTGCGGGAGCGACCTGCTCGACTTCGGCCTCGCCCCCGGCCCCGTGTACGGCTGTCATCCAAGCGTGTTCCAGGCTATCGCCGATGTCGCGATCGAGCGCGGGATTCCCGTGGCCATGCACCTTGCGGGAAGCCAGGAGGAGGCGGACTTCATTCGCTATGGCTCCTCGCCCTTTGGTGTTCACGTGAGCGAACACGAGCAGGGAAAGCTCGCCTCGGCCTATCCGCCCTGGTTGCCCGCGGGAACATCGCCCGTGAGCTACGTGAGCAACTGGGGCATACTCGACGTTCCCGGCATCCTCGCGATTCACTGCGTGCAGGTCGACGACAGGGACATTGGGATTTTGAGGGAAAAGGACGTGCACATCGGATATTGCCCACGCATAAACGCCAAGCTGGGCATGGGGACGGCCCCTCTCGAGAAGTTCTGGGCCGCGGGTCTTACCATTGGCTTGGGCACCGACTCTCCCGCGGCGGTCGATACGACGGACATGATTGACGAGATGCGCATCGGGCTCATGATCACGCGTGCGACGAGCTCGGAGCGCTTCGTGCGGGCTTCCGCCAAGAACGCCCTGCGCATGGCGACGATTGGATCTGCGCGCGCATTGGGTATCGAGGACAAGGTCGGGTCGCTCGAACCGGGCAAGCAGGCTGACATCATCGCCATCGACCTGCACAATTCGCACCAGAATCCCACGACCGACCCCGAGAGTGCCGTCATCTACACGGCAAATCAGGATAACGTCAAGATGACCATGGTTGCCGGGCGCATCCTCTATGACGATTTCGTCCACGTGTCGGGATGCGACCGCGACGCGATTGTCGATCGGGTGCGCGCCCTGCGCGTGCGCATACGCGAGGAGGTAAGCGACGAGGCCCTACGCAGGTCGCTCATAGAGCATGCAACGCAAGACGAACGAGACCGCTACAACAGATAGGGTCATCATGTCAAACAAGAACAAGTCTTTTCAGAAGAACAAGCAGCAAAAGCTCGAGCAGGAGCTGGCGGCTCAGTATCGTCGCGAGCAGCGTGACC
>OGPT01001660.1_pt1 | contig 19740 bp, 15 predicted proteins | sample 1552951 | NCBI WGS metagenome assembly OGPT01 (sample SAMEA2580224, study PRJEB22360) | human gut metagenome | biome: human gut; feature: human-associated habitat; material: faeces | place: Denmark | collected 2008/2010
ATTTCCAGTATATTGGAAAAATATGATGGTGATATTCTGTGCGATTACAATGATAAATATTTTATTACAGACGTTATGCTATGTAATATCAACTTTGAGCATAAAAAGAAGTGAAAAAATAGTCGAATTTTGACATTAACATAGGTCGTTTTTTACAAGAGTCGCTTTTGCGGCTCTTTTTTTGTTATAATTTGTTTTGCAGGCAAAATAAAAAGATTGGAGTGATCAATATGAAAAAGATTATTTTGAAATATGGCGGTATGCTTGCTGCTTTAGCAATGGTTTTCACAACGCTGACAGTGAACTCAACTTGCACTTGGATGACCTATCAGGAAGAATTGCCTGAAACAGCCAAGAAGCTTCGCAAATTCTAATGTTTCCTAAATTATCTTGTAAGATTGCAGATCGATTGGAATACTATGGCATTGTCCAAAAATCCAATAAAGCATTATATGAATATGGCCTGCGTCAGATGTTTGCAACAATTCTGAACATTCTAACAATGCTCCTGATTGGATTTATAATGGGACTTGCTGTACCGGCAATGGTTTACACAATCGCATATATCCCATTAAGAGTATATGCCGGAGGCTATCATGCTTCTACACCGCAGCGATGCTGGGCGTTTTCTGCGATAATGTTATGGATTGCACTGTGTATCGTAAAATACACGCCCCAAACGTATTTTTGGGTGATTACAACATTGTCGTTGATCGCCTGCATCGTTGTTTTTTTGCTGTCGCCGGTAGAAGATCGAAATAAGAGATTGGATGAAAAAGAACATCATGTTTATCATATTCGAGCAATTGTTGTGATGACAATAGAAATGATTGTGGCGATGCTGTTGTTTGCTTTACATTTCACACAATTTGTTTTGGTATTGGAGATTGCATGGTGCTCTCTTGCAGTTATGTTGCTGCTTGGAAAAGGAAAGAATGTTTTTGAAAATAAAAAAGGAGGAAGTGCATGAATAAAAAACTGACAAGAACACTTGCCGGAGTCATGTCCCTGATGTTCATGGGACAGGTCATGATTTTTGGCGACGGCAGTGCCCAAGGTCTTTTACATGCTGATACAATTGCATCTGCTGCAGAAGCGATTGAAGGAGCAAAAAATAAAGACCAGCTTGCCAAGGAATTTGAAGAAGCAACAAAAGATCTGGGAAAAGTGGATTTTTTTGATGTTGCGGATGAAAAAGAAAATGGAACCGTTGTCAATGAAGATACTGCAAAAAACGATATAGCTGTGCAATCTGATGAAGCGGGTGCAGCAGTTCAAGATCGTTCAGCAGCAGTTATGGCTGCTTCGGAGGGCGATGCTCCAGCAGGTGAATTAACTGTAACTGGTATCGTTAAACAAGGGGTTATCAATGGAATTCAAGATAAAACTCCAATTTATGTGCGTATTTTTGATGAAAACTGGAATGAACTTGAATATCAGGAACTTCAAAGCGGTGACAGTTATACTGTAACAGCAAGCAGTGGTAGTGGCGTTTATCATGTCAAGTATGAAAGTGATGGTTATTTGCCGTTTTACCTGAAGGATTTTGGTACTGGTACCTATACTGTTGGATCTGGCGATTCTCGCAATGCAGTGACATTAGTTCCAGGTGATACCACTTGGAATGAAGAACACGACAACGAGTGGAGCGACGATGTCATCAATGGAAAAGACTTGGCATATGTACAGAGTTGCTTAGGAGCATATCGTGGTGATGATGCATTTAATTTTTCTATGGATCTTGATGATGATGGCAAAATTGATCAGGCTGAATTACTGGATGCTCAGAATGCAATCAATTCTGCGAGTGAATCGCAACAGGATGCAAATGCTGCATATATTTATGACCTGAATGGAGATGCCTGCATCAATCATCTGGATATGTATATTATGGCAAGTTTTGTTGGCTACGATTCTTCTGAAATTTCCGATCTTGATTTCAATGGAAATGGTATAATTGATGAGGAAGATCTAAATTCATATATTTCAATTATATATCAATCCATGGATGTTTACTGGTATAATCTTGATTTAAACCATAATGGTGTAATTGACGAGAATGATGCGGAATTTTTGGAAGCAGCTGCAAAATTAAGAGGCCCATCTGATAATTACTACGCATACATGGACAAAGACGACAGCGGCACAATTGATAATGCAGATGTTGCGTGGTTTTCTGCCGCATACAAGGCTTCTGGCGATTTGGATTGGGATCATGCCTTTAAAAGAACACTGATCATGCAGGAAAGCGGTGCTTTTCAGGGCAGCTTAAATTTGCATGATACGAATTTGAACCTGAATGGCTGTTCTCTGTATGTAGGCGACTGTATGTCCTTTACAACTGATATTCCGAAATTTTGGTCTGGCAATCAAGGAGCAACACTGAATATTAGCAATGGTTATTTGGAAGTTTCCAATAACTTAGTATTTCGTACCGCTTCTCCAGATGGCTGGGGTGGAAATGCCGGACAAAATATGCGTCTGAATGGCGGTACAGTAGTTATTGGCGGCGATTTTAATTTTGGTCAGGCAAATTGTTATGATACCATCTGGATGACAAACAGTGCAGATTGGCTCGAAGTATATGGAAACTGGAATTATATCACATTGACCGATATGGAAGGAAAATGGACAGCAGGTAATATCTGTTTCTTTGGACCAATCTGGGAAGTCAATGAAGCTTCTGGGCCGAAATCGATCTATTCTTCCGGTTCACAAGTCATTCATTTTGGTTATGAAGGCGGCAAGCAGACCGTTCTTTGGGATAACTGCGAAACATATATCAATAATGAAGATGGTTCTCTGAATACAGAAAGAACATTCAATTTTGATGGCGGTATTGACTTCATATATGATTTTACTGCTGAAAATTACTGGTTCCGTCCGTGGTGGAGACCTTATGATGAACCGGACTATACCCTTTACCGTAAAGGTTGGGAAATGGGTGATGGTGTGCATCCTGCCACTGGTAATTATACCAAAACATTTGTTGATTTGGCAGTAAAATCTCCGGGTATGGATGCAGACTTTGTCAGAACTTATAATTCGACCAATACAGAAGAAGGATCTTTCGGTATTGGCTGGGATTTTAATTTGGATGTCAGCAAGATAATTCAACCAGCAGAAAACTATTATCAAGTTGTGCTTCCCAATGGTTCAAATACCACATTTAAACAAAACGGTACAAAGTTCGAATGTGAAAATGCACATAGTACAATGGAAAAGAATTCAAGTGGTTATGTTGTCACGCTCAATGATCAAACAAAGTACTATTTTAACAATAAGTTAGAAATGTATCGAATGGAAGATCCACACGGAGATACAATTGAAATTAGTGCAATTGATGGAAATCATGTTCGTACTGTAACGGATTCTACAGGACGACAGTATAAAATTACCTATACTTCTAATGATGCACACAAACGAATTACGAAAATTGAAGATCCGACTTCTGGAAGAATTGTGGAATATACATACGATAACAATAATCAGTTGGCTTCAGCAAAAAGTATATTGGGTGCTGTAGAGAGTTATTCTTATGATGATAAGAAGCACTTGAATAAAATCACCAATTGCTATGATGAAGTTACAGAAGAAATGGTTTATTATTCAGATGGTCGTGTGGATTACCTGACAAATTCTTCTGGTTTGAAGCAGATATATCAATATGATAAGGCAAAAAAACAAACTTCTATCAAAGAATATGATAATGGAAAATATGTAAAGGAAACCAAGTGCGATTATGATGAAAAGCTGGCAGTAAAGACAAACATTGTTTATACAGACGGTCAGACTTTTGAAATCGAAAAGGCAACCTATACAAAGGATTCTGACGGAAAAAATAAATATGATGAAATTGGTGAATATGCAGATGAAAATGGGAATATCACCAAAAACACATATGATAAAAATGGTAATCTAACAGATGTAATTAATCCAGATGGATCTAAAACATATTCTCGATACAATAGTAAAAATTACATGACGGTTTCTGTTGATGAATGCAATAATGTTACATTAAAGGAATATGATAATACTGGTGTTATGGTGATAAGAGAAGCACAGAGTATTCATCCTTATAGTGATGTATCTGCATTCCTTTCGGATAAGTTTAATGTGAAAGATTATCTGAATAATCATGCAAGCGAATTTGCAATCACAACCTATGAATATTGCACAGCCGGAGAACAACACATTATTCATGGTTTGATTAGGCGATTAATAGACCCAGAAGGTAATGTAACAGAGTACGTATACAATGCAGATGGCACAGTAAAACAAGAATGGAAATATGCTGCTGGTCAATCTAAGCAAGATGGTGGCTGTACTTTATATGAATATAATGATATGTTCCTGATTAGCAAAACCACTTCTCCTGGTGGAAATGTGACAGAAACCACTTATGATAAGATGGAAAATGTCGTTTGCCAAAAGGAATATGGAAAAGGCAGTTCACCAGCTGTTACTAGAACGCAGTATGATTTGCTTGGACGTGTTATTAAAGAAGTTTCACCGAATGCGTACGATGCAGCACTGGATAATGGAAGCGAATATGATAGTGGCAATGCAAAAACAAACTATGCTTCTCATACTTACTATCCAAGTGGTCTTGTAAAGACAGATACCGATGCTGTGGGGAATGTTACATCTTATGAGTATGATGCATATGGGAATTTAACTGTTACGACACACCCCAATGATAGTCAGAGCATTGCAGTTTATGATGGATTGGGACGAGAAATCAAAACTTATTTCAAAGATCATAAATATTCTTCGGATAAGTTGATTTTGACAACTACCTCATATGCTTTGCAAAAAAATTATGCCTTTAAAACATTCAATGGTGTAGAAAAGGCAGTAACTGATTCTGCTCATAATGGTCTTTTAACAACAAAAACACAATACATAACAGCGAAAAAGCAGGTTGTTTCTACTACGCTTACAGATTATCGTGGTAATACGGTACAAGAAAAAGTAAACGATAAAGTTAAGCGTACAAACACATATTATGCAAATGGAAATCTTGGCAGTGAAACAGATGCTAAGGGCAATGTTACAAAATATGCTTATGATACGCTGAACAAGCAAACAGCAAAATATACTCCTTTTACCAAAGAGTCTAATGGTACAATTGAGTATAGCATTACTAAAAATGGTTATGACAAAAATGGAAACGTAATTTCCGGAGAAACAACTATTCAAAAACAAGTGTCTGGAAAAGAAGCGTGGAGCAAGGTTACATATGCTTACGATTATCTTGGAAATATTACACAAACTGTTCTGTATGGCGATGGCGATACCAAGAACTATACACAATATTTCTATGATAAAGATGGCCTTCGCACTAAAATGTATACTGGTATGTCATCTGAAAATGATACAGACCGATTAGAAACACTGTATGAATATGATGATCACAGTAATCTTGTTCGTACCATTGAACGTTCCAACAATACGGAAACCTACAATTCTGGGACACTTACCTACGACTTAAATAAGAATGTTATACAGTCTATCGATTCTAATGGAAATAGGACGACAAAAACGTATGATGCCTTAAACCATATTTTAACATCTGATACTGTTTGTGATGATACGAGCAAAGATGTATCCCAGAAAATTTCCTATGACAAAATGGGTCAAACGATTCAAGTTGTTCAAAATGGGGAAACAACAACTTTTATCTATGACGCCCTTGGTCGTTTAACAGAAGAACATAGTCCGGATTGCTTTAAGGGATATTATTATGTAGGCAGTACAGAAAATAAGGAAAAATTGCTGTTAGGTCAGTCAAATCTCTTAATTTACGGTACGACAGAATATGAGTATGATGACGAGATGCGGCTCTCTAAGGTTTCAGATACCGGAAAAGATTCTGTATCTTATACCTATGATGAAAATGGCAATAAGGCTTCTGCAATTTACGGAAACGGGACAAAAACAGAATATTCTTACAATCTTTCTAATCATGTAACTTCGCTTGTAAATAAGAAATCTAATGAGATTATTTCTCAATATAATTATACTTATTACTTAGACGGATCTGATGCTTGCAAAACCCGTACAGAAAGTGGTATAATAGAAACGACGTCATATGATTACGACAGAATGGGACGATTGGTTTCCGAATCGGAGGTTAACGGAAACATCAGCAACAACATCTCATATGAATATGATGATTACAGTAATCGTTCTCAGATGACAGTAAGCGGTGAAGAGGACTACGTCACTACTTACAATTATTCTTCAAACGGACATTATACCGGCTTACTTCAGAAAGAAAGTAAGAAAACAGGCGATGTAGTACGGGATACCGTATACACCTACGATGCAAACGGAAATCAGCTGACTAAGAATGATCCGGATGATGGTTTACAGACAAATACTTATGATGGCTTAAATGAACTGATTGGTGTACAGAACGGCGAAATGACTGCTTCCTACACATATGGTTATGATGGCCTCAGAAGAACCAAAACTGTAAACGGGGAAACCACCACACATGTCTATGACGGGCAAGAATTGATGGTGGACATCGGAAAATCTGTATATGAAGCAGATGTCTATGTTCGAGGAACAGGTTTGATTTCCAGTCGTGCATTCTACAACGGTATGACCAGTGATGTGACATACTATCTTCAGAATGCACACGGTGATGTTGTCAACCTGACCAGCGAAACCGGAGATAAGACGAAAACCTATCGGTATGATGCGTTTGGCGTAGAAAAGAATTCGGATGAGAACGATGAAAACCCCTTCCGGTTCAGCGGAGAGTATTTCGACAAAGAAACTGGAACCATTTATCTTCGTGCAAGATATTACGATCCTGAAATCGGACGATTCATTTCAAGAGATACTGTAATCGGTACTGCAAATGATCCGCTCAGCTTGAATTTGTACACATATTGCAGAAACAATCCGATTCCTTTGAATGATCCAGACGGACATTTCTGGGGTCTTGTTGCAAAAGCTGCAATTGGTGCTGTGATCAATGTAGCGGTTACCGCAGTGTGCGATTATCTGGATGATGGTGAGTTCAATAGCGGAGCTGGAGAATATCTGTCAGCAGCGGCAACAGGAGCCTTATCGGCGGTAATTTCTCCTGCAAAGTGTGCAGAAAACATTGCAAAGCGCATGGTGAAGAGCGGCTTAAAAGAAGCGGCGATCGGTGCAGTTGGCGATGGGATCAAGCAGCTTGCAGATGGAGAATTTGACCCGAAGGAAATGGCAATCAATGCCGGAAAGAACTTTGTCAGCGGAGCATTAAACGGCAAGTTCAATGCAAGCTGTTTTGCTGCGGGTACGATGATCGAAACAGCGGATGGTGACCGTCCGATCGAAGAAATTCAGATTGGAGATCTGGTTCTTTCTGCAAATCCGGAAACGGGAGAAATTGCGTACAAGCCCGTTGTCAATACCTATGTTCATGTAACCGATACGGTACTCTATCTGACGATTGATGAAGAAATCATCGAAACGACAGAAGACCATCCGTTCTGGGTAGAGGGACAGGGTTGGACAAGTGCAAAGTTGTTGCAGCCCGGCGATGTGGTTTGGCTGAAGGATGGTTCTACACAATGCGTAGATGACATTGAAATTGTAGAACTGCCGGAAGGCGAGTATGTTGCAGTTTATAACTTCGAAGTCGCTGATTTCCATACTTACTTTGTTTCAGACTTTGATGTCCTGGTTCATAATGACTGTGAGAAATTTGTCAGATATGTATCCAAGGAAGAAGCAATTGCTTCTAAAGCACAACAAAAATTATTACCTGGTATGACAAATGGAAAAGCGAATCGGGGTGCTAAATGGATTTCCTCTGCTAAATCAAATTATCGAATTGCATCAAAGGGGAAAAAAGGGCATGAATATATGATGACTATAGAAACAAAACAAGGTGCTACTAAATGGTTGCAAAGTCATGCTGTTTCTTATGAAAAAATGACTGACGAAAAGATGGTGTCTAAAAATGTAATAATAAAATCAACTGAATCTGGTGCATATGGTATAGGTGCAGACTTGCTTGGAGAGTTTAATAGAAAGTTTAAACCTAGAATTACCTACAAGAAAGTGAAATAGTGTTTATGTCTATTTTGCTTAGATGTCAAAAAATCAACTATAAATTTAGCACATATATTGTCTTATGGACGAATAAAATAAAAATACAGACAATATGCAAAACAGGATTGAGTTTGCGAAGTAAAAATGAACTTCACGATGCATTATATATGGCAAATCAATATATATTTGGCAAAACAGAATATGATAAAATCAATTTTAAAATTTACAATAATAATTATTTAACAGTTGGAATAGGTGAATATGCAATAAGTGATATATTTGGAGGCATCGAATCTTATTACGCAAACAACAAAGAATTTAATATAGCATTAAACAAAAAAATATATTCTATAACAAATGAATGTTTTTCGAATTATGATGTAGAAATAGTATTTAGAGTTATAAGTGAATTGTTAGATGAAATCGGGGTTTGTATTTATATTGATGGAAATAGAACAGTTAAACAATATAATTCAATTGTTGTTCCATATGTGCAAAATCTTTGTATATCGCATAAAATGCCAAGTAGACATGAATTTGAATGGATTTTTGCGTATGCCTTTACATCTACATCCGATCAATGGGATGGATATTCTAAATTGGATTTTTCAACAGATAAATTCGGAAAATATGGACTAAAATTAAACAACAGAAATTTTTTAATTAGCATACTAATAGACGCACTATTTGATAAAGAAGTTATGAAAATAGTAAAAAAAATATTTTGTGATATTGATATTGATTCTTTGATACAATGCATTAAATTTATAAAAGAAATATTGTTATGTCTTGAATCGTAAAACACATACAAACTTACTTTTATTAAACCTTGTTTTCTAATTTTGAAAACCAATCACTAAAAAGGGCAGTTCTGTCCGGCAAACAGCTGGGCAGGACTGCCTTTTCTATTTTTCCTCAAGCAGCATACAATCCGGCGAAATGACCGGTTTTGTATGCTGCTTTTTTTGTTGCTGTGCATAAGAAATAGAAGTACACAGAATATTTACAAATAAATTTTCCGATTTTGTTCTGCCTGATTCGTCTTAGTAGTTTAAAAGGGGGTGATATACACACTACCTGCAAAACTGCATAAGAAGGGAGGAACCAACATATTGACTCCCTTTATCGATAAAAGCTGCAGAATAAAAATCTTTGACTGCTTTGTGAAAACTGTAATGCGAAATGAATATCGAGATGCAGCGGCAGAAAAAAAGAGAATCCAAAACCGTGAGGCGAAACCAGACCTAATGAATGTTCCGGAAATAGAAGATGTGTATCCGTCAGAGCATTTCATTTTGGATAACGAGAAGTATCCGTGTTTGATTGCCAGCGACTGGCTTTATGATGCTATGTTGGAACTTCCAAAAACACAGAGAGAAACGTTGATTTTGGAGTTCTGGTATGGATATGGCGATCAGGAAATCGCAGCGTACTTTCACGTCACGCCTCGCACCATTTACAACTGGAGACAAAAAGCGTTTACAGCAATCCGCAAGTATTATGAAAGGAATGGCGATGAAAGAAAATGACCTTACATATGAATTGATCTGTGCCGCAGTAAATGGGGAGAAAACTGCTTTGGAAGAAATTCTCCGCTTTTATGACGATTACATCAATGCATTGGCAACGGTAAAAGGGGAGGATGCACAAGGGAAAACATATCGATATATTGACGAAGATCTAAAAGCCCGAATACAATTGAAGCTGATAAAAGCAATTCCTAAATGGAGAGGAACAGAAAAATGATAGAAACAGATTTATTTGAATTTGCCTATGTGCCGGATTGGTACGGGCAGTTAGAACAATTGGCAGAAATAGCGTTGCCGGAAGCATGGCGATTCCGAAAGCCGCAGACCGAATGTAAAAATACAGATACGCCGATTTTGGAACGGTATCTCCATATGATGTTCCGGAAGCTGAGCATCGATTACAACACCGGAGAAACGGCGTATTTCCATGTGGAAAATAATTGTGCCTGCTTTCATACAGGACTGTACACAAGACAATATCAGGCAATCTACGCCTGCTTTGAACGAAACAAAAAGAAAGACACCACATTGAAATGGTATTTCACCGGCTTCTGTGATGCTGTTTCTTCCAAGCTGCGGTATGTAGAACCATTGCCCAAAAAGCCATATTTCCCGATGATGCAAAATGGTGTAAACTTCAATCCGGAATGGCCAATTCGGGTAAATGCAGAACACATTCTCAGCGACCCGGAAAATCGAGAACGGCTGCCAAAGAAGCTGCTTCGGTTCAAGAATCTGCCATTGCTGCTGGAAACGGCAGTGGAACTGGGAAGACGAAAAGCAGTAATTGAGCCGGGGCTGGTAGTACCGCAGGGATACCAGAATCAACTGCAGTTTCTGCTTCCGATCTGCTTAACAGATATGGAAAAACCGAATCTTGCCATGACCTTGGCAGAACGAAACGGATATTATCTGGGCAGCACTTGTCTGACACTGGAAATGGCATATCTGAATGCGAGAATGATTGCGAGACCCATTGCTCCGTGGCTGACCAGTTTGGTAAAAAAGTGAGAACATCCGATGAGGTGCAGAATTTTTTTCTATACCTTGTCGGTGTTTTGTAATTCTTGAAAGAATTCATTTTGTGAAACTTCTGTGAATCTTTTTCAAACTGGTCACGACCTGACCAGTTTGGGTTGTAGAATAAAAATACATCGGAAAGGGGGTGAAAGACATGGGTCTCGTAGAACGGCGAGAAGAGATTTTGAAATTACTGATTTCCCGTCGGAAAAGCACAGTTCCAATTTTAATGCATGAATTTCATGTTTCAGAAAAAACGATTCGCCGGGACATACGAGCACTCATGCTGAAATATCCCCTTGAAACTTTTAGCGGAAACGGTGGCGGAGTACAGATACCGGAATGGTATGCTCCAAATAAAAATCTGCTGTCAAAAGAAGAAGTTACAGTTCTGGAAGAACTGCTGCAAAAGGCGGATGTATACCAAAGCCGAATACTAAAGCAAATTCTTGCCAGATTTGGTTCAGATACATATCGTCCATACAAAGCATAGGAGAAAAAGTGAAAGAAGTTCTAAAAATCCCCCTTAAAGCAACGCTCTATCGCCATCAACAATCCGCCTGCCGCTTTGCCTGCGAACGCTTCGGCATCCTGCCCTCAGAGACACACAGTAATGGCGTGGCACTGCTCATGGAAATGGGCTGCGGAAAGACCATCACCAGCATTGCCATTGTTGGAATTCTGTATCAGTATCGATATATCAGAAGAATCCTGATCACAGCACCACTGTCTATTCTCTCTGTCTGGGAACAGGAATTTGCACATTTTGCCGCTTTTCCATATCAGCTGACTGTTCTGAAAGGCAGCAGTTCCCAGAAGAAAGAACAGCTTTCCAAGCTGCATGGGAATGATTTGCAAATCGCTGTTGTCAATTATGAATCTGCATGGCGATTGGAGAAAGACCTTCTTGCCTTTCATGCCGACCTTATCATAGCAGATGAGGCACATAAGATCAAAGAAAATCGTACATCGCAGTCCAAAGCCATGCACCATCTGGGGGATCAGGCGAGATATAAACTGCTTCTGACCGGTACACTCATTACCAACAAAGAACTGGATGTCTTTTCCCAGTACCGCTTTCTGAACAAAGAGATTTTCGGGACAAGCTTCTATGCTTTTCGCAGTCGTTATTTCGATATGTGCGGATACGGCAATCACATTCCGGTTTTCCGAAAGCAGATGATGGATGAATTCCTGCAAAAACTGCATTCCGTTGCCTATCGTGTAACTAAGGCAGAATGTCTGGATTTGCCTCAAATTACCGAGGAAATCCGCACGGTAGAACTGGAACCGAAAGCCATGAAGCTGTACAAACAGCTGGAAAAGGAAAGTTTTGCGGAGCTTGCAGGTTCGGAAATTTCGGCAGTAAATGTACTGACAAAAATGCTTCGTCTGTCTCAGGTCACAGGCGGTCATCTCACCGATGACGAGGGAGATTGCAATGCTGTCAGCACAGCAAAACTGGATGTCCTTTCCGATATTCTGGATACGATGCTTACAGAAGACAGAAAGTTGGTCATCATGGCAAGATTTGTGCCGGAACTGAACGAGATTCAGAAACTGCTGGAACAAAAACAGATCGGCTATGCGTCTGTGCGTGGTGGTATTTCTGACCGTGCAGAGGAAATCCGCAGATTTCAGGAAGATGCAGACTGTCGTGTATTTGTTGGGCAGATCGCAGCGGCAGGACTGGGCATTACTTTGACAGCAGCATCCACGATGGTGTTCTATTCGCTTGATTACAGCATGAGCAACTTTGAACAGGCAAAAGCAAGAATCCACAGAGTCTCTCAGACAGAAAACTGTCTGTATATTTATCTGACTGCAAAGCATACAGTCGATACAAAAATCCTTCGTGCTTTGCGGGATAAGGCAGATCTGGCGAAAATGCTGGTGGATGATTACCGAAACGGCAGCAATCCATTTCAGGAAGGAGTTTGAAATGCAAACACAGAATATGTATGAACTGGCGGAGCAGCTAAAACAACTCCGTGAGAAAAAGAAAGCAGCAGAGCAGCAGTTAAAGGACATCCATGCGGAAATCGCACAGACAGAGTATCAGCTTTCTGTGCAAATGGCAGAAACAGAAACCCAGAATTTCACCCGTGCAGGAACGATGTTTGCCCTGACCACCAAAACCCGTGCTTCTGCCATGGCAGGGCGGAAGGACGAACTGTATGCAGCTCTGAAAGAAAACGGCTATGGTGATCTGGTCTATGAGACTGTCAACGCCAACAGTCTGTCTGCTTTTGTCAAAGAGCAGATCGCAGAAAATCAGGATACTGTACCAGAGTGGCTGAGCGGTCTTGTCCATATCTATGAACAGACCTCTGTATCTGTTCGCCAATCTGCAAAATGAAAGGATGAAATCAATGAAAAATGAAATGATGGAAACCAGCCAAACGGGCTTCCTTGCTCTGCAGGACTTTGATCTTGCCGATGTGATGTGTGCAGAAATGGACGGCTTGTCCGCAGCATTTGAACGAGTCAAGATCCCGTCCGGCGGCGGTGTAATGTTTGAAATTCCCGGTGAGAATCCAGAGGAACCGGACACGGTAAAAACATTTTCAGCTGTGATCCTCTATCAGCATTCTTTGAATGCCTACTACCAAAGCGAATATCAGGGCGGCTCCAATCCGCCTGACTGCGGCAGCTTTGACGGGCACCACGGGGAAGGAAATCCCGGCGGCAGCTGTGATTCCTGCCCGCTGAATCAGTATGGATCCGGAAAGAACGGTGCAAAAGCCTGCAAGAACCGCCGTCGTTTGTATCTGCTTCGGGAGGGCGATATTTTCCCGGTAATTCTGTCTCTGCCTACCGGTTCTCTGAAGTCCTTTACTCGTTATCTGATGCGTGTGATCCCCAAATACAAGAATTCCAATGCTGTGGTAACAAAATTTACACTGAAAAAAGCAGTCAGCGGCACTGGCATGAGTTATTCCCAGGCACAGTTTGCCGTAGAACGGGCATTGTCTCCGGAAGAATATCCGCTGATCACAGCTGTAACAGAACAGGTCAAGGCTCTTAGTAAAAATGTGGGCTATGATGCAGAAGATGCACTGCGTGTAGATTCTGAAACAGGCGAAGTCATCGAACCGCTGAACTAAGGAGAATCCGATGAAAAATTACAGATGTATCACTTCGGTGCAGGAAATTCAGCAGTATATCGGCGATGCAGCAGTTGTGGCTTTTGACTATGAGACTGCACCGAACGAGCCTTACCGCATGGAAGAAAAGGCGGCTCTGGATCCGCAGAAAAACCATATGACCGGATGCAGTTTTTCTGTCAAAGAGCATACCGGAATATATGTCCCAGTGGCTCACAAAGTAGGAGAAAATATCGAACTGACATCTTTTTTGCAATTTCTGCGAACTTTTCTCACGGACAAGTGCATCGTTAAAGTTGCTCACAATATTGCCTTTGAATCTGCAATATCCTATCATCAGAATATCGTGATCCAGCCGCCGGTGTATGATACCATTTGTGCAGCACAAATGACCTTGAAAAGCAACTACGCATTTCGCAAACTTGCTGACAGCGGTCTGAAAAAACTGGCGGAAGAATTGTGTCATGAACGGCTGCCCACTTTTTCGGATGTTACAAACGGCAGACACTTTGACGAACTGGATGCACAGGATATGGAAACAATACGCTATGGCTGTGCGGACTCTGATTTTGCCTTGCGGCTGTATCATATTTTCAACAGCTGGTTTGATCGGTTTTTGCCGAAACATCGGTACCTTGTGGAAGAAATCGAATCACCTGCAGCGGTGTACTTAGGGCTGATGAAATACAACGGCGTGCCTGTGAATGCAGATTTGATGAAAGTGCGTCAGCAGGAGGCAGAACAGCAAATGCAGCGTATCCGGAATGAGATCACAATGCTCATTGGCGACATTTCCATTGGAGCAAACTGCAGCACTAAAGCTTTCAAGGAGTATCTGTATCAGACTTTACAGCTGCCTGTTATGAAAGTCACAGCATCCAACAGAGAAGCAGCAGATGATGCCACAATGATCCTGCTAAAGGAATGGTGTGATGCCAATCGTCCGGAACTTTCTCCTTTGTTCACACTGGTACAGGAATACCGGAAATGGAGCAAGATCAAGTCCACCTACATTGACGGCTATCTGAAATTCCGAAACGCTGCAACCGGAAAGATCCATCCGGATTTCTTTGCATTGTCCACTGAAACAGGCCGCATGAATTGCCGCAATCCCAATTTACAGAACTGTCCCAGAAAAAGCAACGATCCCATCGGTGTCCGCAATTTTATTCAGGCTCCGGAAAATCATCTGATCTTGTCTCTCGATTTTTCGCAAATCGAACTGCGTGTGGGAGCATTCTACTGCCGGGACAAGACGATGATGGAAACCTATCAGAATGGCGGGGATATTCATGCGGCAACCACTGCCGTCATTTTTGGCTGTACCTATGCAGAAGCACAAAACAAGCATCGACCGGAATACAAGGAACAGCGTACCATCGCCAAGAACGTGAACTTTGGCACATTTTACGGGCTATTTCCAAAGGGACTGCAGAGCACATTGAAGTTCAAAGCAGGCGTAGAGAAATCTATACCGGAATGTGAAGAAATCATTCGCAATCTGAAGGCTGGCTATCCGGCTTTGACGGGCTGGCAGAATGAAACAAAGATGATTGCAAAGCAGAAACTGTATACAGAAACCTGGCTGGGACGCAGAAGGTATCTTCCCAATATTCGCAGCGACAACTGGGGACTGCAGTCCTTTGCGGAACGATGTGCCTTGAATACCCCGATTCAGGGAACGGCTGCGGATATTCTGAAGCTGGCAATTGTCCGTATTTTAGAAGGACTGCCGTCACGCCCATGGCTGAGACCGATCCTGCAGATCCACGATGAACTGACGTTTCTCATTCCGAAAGACAGATTGCAGGAAGCAGTGGCTTTTGTGAAAGGCTGTATGGAACAGCAGCCGTTTCCGGAGTTTGATCTGCCCCTTGTGGCAGAAGCATCTGCCGGAGAAAGCTTCGGCAATTTAGAGGAACTGGAGGAATGAACTTGGCAGAAACACACAACAAGGAAGGATACTTCTCGCCGACCGAATTTGAAGCAATGAAAAGAATAGAGAGCGAGGAGAAAAAGGCACGGAGACTGGCAGCATTCCGACCGCTTGTATATATCTGTTCTCCCTATCGTGGCAATACCAATGAAAACATTGAAAATGCCCGGAAATACAGTCGTTTTGCGGTAATACATCACAGTATTCCCATTGCACCGCATTTGCTTTTTCCGCAGTTTCTGGACGATACCCTAGGGGAAGAAAGGCAAACTGCAATGTTCATGAATTATGTGCTTCTGACAAAATGTGTCCAGATGTGGGTATTCGGCAGCAGCATTTCTGAAGGCATGGCACAGGAGATCCAATGGGCAAAACGCAGGCATATGCCGATTCGATATTTCACAGAAGAAATGGAGGAAGTGGTATGAACATATCGGCACAGGACGTGATCAATGCGATCTTTCATCCGGATGATACCGTATGTCTGCGTATTTTTGATGATCGGAAAGAAGGAATCTTTACCGGTGCCAAGATGTCCGTGGAGGCAGGAAAATTCTTTGCAGTGGAGTCCACGCTGAAAGAACATAACCAGAAAAATCATGGCATCTTTTTTGTGGTGAACTCCGGCGGTCAGACCGATGACAGCATTACTCGCATCAATGCACAGTTTGTGGAGATGGACGATAAAACTTTCGAGGAACAGCAGGCACTCATCGATGCGTTTCCGCTGCCGCCGTCTATGGTTATCAGAACAAGAAAATCGCTGCATACATACTGGTTTGTCAAAGAGGCAAAGGTGTCGCTGTTTCGTCCCATTCAAAAGGCACTGGTGCAGCATTTCGGCGGAGATCCTGCCTGCGTCAACGAAAGCCGTGTCATGCGTCTGCCGGGATTCTATCACTGCAAGAAAGAACCGGTCTTGGTAGAGTGCATCTCGTTTCATCCGGAACGAAGATACACACAGGAACAGCTGATAGAAAGACTGCCTGTTTCGCAAGAAGCAGAAGAACAACCGAAAGTGCCACTGCATGGAGAACAGAAAGGGATTGGCGTTGTAGAAGCAGAATGCGATTTTATCAAGTACTGCCGGGACAATGCAGCTGTACTTTCTGAACATGACTGGTATGCGATGATCTCCAATTTAAGTGTGTTTGAAGGCGGTGCAGCGGTCATACATCAATACTCCAAGCCGTATCCGAAGTATTCTTTTGAAGAAACGCAGAATAAGATCCAGCATTTTCTCCGCAGCGGAACAAAACCTATGACCTGCCGCACCATTGCAGAGAAAGGCTTTTCCTGCCCAAAGCTGCGAAGTGGACAGTGCAGCTGTAAATCTCCTGCGGCTCTGTGTTTTCAGCCGCTTTCCATTGATGGCATTCGGGCACTGCTACAGCAGCAAAAGGTGCAAAATGCCGTGGTGGAAGATTTGCAGACTGCACGAAACTTTGTGTCGGAATATCTTTATAATGTGGACAGCGTGACTGCCGAATCGATGATCCATTACGATTTAAAGCAGCATTTCGGTTTCAAAAATGCAGATGTCAAGCCGCTGTTCACCTTGCAAAAAGAACTGTACAAAGCATTTCAAAACAAATCCGAAACACGGAAGCATCGCTCCGGCATGGAAATTCCCGACTGGTATGAAATGACAGAACGGGGTCCGAAGTTTCTGCCCGGTGTGCTTGCAGAATACATGACACAGAATGCCCCTGTGTTTTATTCTGCCGAACAGTATTATTGCTATGAAAATGGCGTTTATCACAGCATTACGGAACTGACAGCAAGAAATATGGTACGGGATAAAATGCTGACCAGATACACAAAGCTGTCTCAGATCAATGATACCGAAGGACAATGGAAGATGCAGGTGCAGAAGGATATTCGGGAACTCAATCCCAATCCCTATCTCATCAATGTGCGAAATGGTCTGTACAATGTGCTGGACGAAACCTTATCGGAGCACACCGCAAAGTATCTGTCTACGGTACAGCTGAATGTGCGATATATGTCCGGTGCAAAGTGTCCCAGATTTCTGCAGTTTCTGCATGAATCCGTGGAGGAGGATCAGGTGACGCTGATTCAGGAGATGCTGGGCTACTTTCTCATTCCGGTCAATCATGCCCAGAAGTGCTTTATCATTGTGGGAAAAGGCGGTGCCGGGAAGTCTGTGCTGCTGCGGGTGCTGAATGAACTGCTGCTGGGAAAAGAAAATGTGTCCAATGTAGCATGGCAGGCATTGAATGATCGATTCAAGACCGCAGAACTTTTTGGCAAGTGGGCGAATATCTGTGCAGAGCTGCCCACAAAGGGCATTGAAGACAACGGCATTTTCAAGGCGTTGGTTGGAGAGGATTATCTGACTGTGGAAAAGAAAAACAAAAATCCCTTTTCTTTTCAGCCCTATGCGAGGCTGCTCTTTTCCTGCAACAGCATTCCGAAGAACTATGGGGACAAATCGGAGGGCTTTTACCGCCGTCTGATCATTGTCCGGTTCAATCATTCTGTGCCGGAGGAACGACGAGATCCGGAACTTCTGGAGAAGTTCCGCTGTGAAGCAGATGGGATCTTTCAATTTGCCTTAGAAGGACTGCGGCGGCTGATGCAGAATCATTTTCATTTTTCAGAAACACAGGCAAATGCACAGGAACTTCAGAAATACCGGGAAGACAGCAACAGTGTGCTGGCGTTTGTTCGGGACTGCTGTACTTTGCAAATGGATGCAGAAGTGGGAAGAATGGAGTTCTTTGCACGGTATAAAGCATACTGTGACAGCTGCGGCATGGCTCCGTACAGTCAGCAGAATTTCAACAACGAACTGGAAGCAAATTTTCCAACGGTTGTGAAAGCAGCAGACAGAACCGGAAAACGGAGAACGTGGAGAGGCATCAGCTTTTCAGAAAGTCATGTGTAGCTTGCCAGGGGAGAGGTCTGCACAGCTTTCTGACAGGGTTTACAGGCTTTGCAGGGAATTCCCGTAATCTTTTATATATTTCCTATTCTATATACACATATATTTTCTCATTTTTTATGAGTATAATAGAAATTTCCCTGTAAAATCAGTAAAGAGGTAAGAGGTGAGCAGTTTGAAAGAAGCGGATATCGTAAGGACGATTTTGAGGTATCTGAAAACCGTGCCGAATTGTTTTTGCTGGAAGGAGCATGGCGGGATGTATGGAACGGCAGGAATCCCTGATGTGATCGCCTGCATTGGCGGCAGGTTCTTTGCCTTTGAAGTAAAAACGGAGAAAGGGAAAGCAACTGCTTTGCAGGAATCGGCTCTTCGCAAAATACAAAAATGCGGCGGAAACGCTGCCATCGTCCGTTCTGTGGAGGAGGTAAAAAGAATGCTGGAGGAGATCACGGCATGACAGCAAAAGAATACATGAAACAGGCACAAAGACTTCTTAGAAGGATTGACCGAAAACAAAAGGAAGCAGATGCTCTTCGTCAGAAACTTTCTTTTCCCAAATCACCTGCCTATTCTGATTTGCCCAAACCCGTATCGCCGGAATCTCACACCGTGGAAAGCGGCGTTTCTCAGATCTTATCCTTGGAGGAAGAAGTAAAGACTGCAAAAAAGGAACTGGAAGCTCTGAAAGCAGTTTTTGATACTGCGATAAAAGCCGTCACAGATACGGAGCATCATGATATTCTGGCAAAGCGTTATCTGGAATTCAAGGACTGGAATCAGATCGCAGAAGAAATGGGATACAGTAAACCTTCCTGTTATCGTTTGCACCGGGAAGCCTTGGCAGGGATGAAAAGTTGATAGTTCATGATAGTTCATAACACTTGATGATAGTTCGCATATGTGGTATACTGTAAAGTAGGAAAACAGGAGAAAGCGAAACAGCCTTTGCGGAAGAAATTCTGCGAGGGCTGTTTTTCGTGTCCATAAAGGAGAATCGATATGCTTGCAAAAGAAGTTTTAAGAAACAGTATGGATCTAAACAGACGCATCAAGGAACAGTGCGTGATTTATCAGGATTGGAAAGCTATGGCGATGGAAATCGATGAAGATGAAATACATGAGATCGTGGAGGCGGCTTGGGACGATCTGATTGCATCGATTCGGTTGAAACGGGAA
>OGPT01001662.1_pt1 | contig 19738 bp, 33 predicted proteins | sample 1552951 | NCBI WGS metagenome assembly OGPT01 (sample SAMEA2580224, study PRJEB22360) | human gut metagenome | biome: human gut; feature: human-associated habitat; material: faeces | place: Denmark | collected 2008/2010
TTTATGGGGGTGGTGCGACAAATTACACTAAAAATTCCCCCGCACACTTCTTGACAAATTTAACATAATATGTTATGCGTGCGGTGTGCCAAAATTTGTCGTAAATATTTTTGTATATTTTTCAAAAAGTTGTTTACAAATCCTGGTAAGTTGCTATAATAGTATTAGAAGCAGTTCAGAGGACAATCACAAAACACAAAGAAAATAAAATAATAAAAAGTGTCATCATCTAACTACTTCAAGCATATATTATAATGTAAAGAGGATTTGAAAGGTTGCCTCAAGAATTAACCTAGTATTGGAACGATTAATCTCAAACAAGGTCTTAGCCTTTCACCTTAAGAATTGCAAAGGCATTTACATTCTTATTCAAAGGAGAGGATTTTATGAAACAATTAGTATTCCGTTATGACTTATTAACTCAAGATGTTCGTATTCAAGGTTATCCAGGAGGTATTCCCGACTGTTTCAAAACCTTTAAAATCATTGATGGTAGAAATGTATTTATTGACAAAGAAGATGGTTTATTAGTGTGTTATGGTTTAAAAGAGGGTTGTAATTATCCAACTAAATACTATGTCTTACGTTCATGGTGTGAGGAGGTGGAGTTATGATGTATAACATCAATCATATTAGTCTTTAAAAGTTTAAGAGGTGATACTGATGTTAGAAAGAATGAAATTAGAATATTCTAATGGGCTTAATAACGACTTAGAAATAAGATTTACAGATGAAAATGTTAGTTTTGTGATTGAAGGGAAGTCAGTCACAATAGATAGCGCTGAGTTTCAAGATTTAATGAGTTTAGCAACATTGTTTTATGGTTTAAGTCATTAAAAAACTAATTTTAAGAGGTGGAAGAAATGTTTAAGTGTTTAAATTGCGATGATGTTACTTTTGTAAAAAGAGCATTATCATATTATGCACAAGTTTATTTTGAAAGCGGAGTTTTTGTTGATGAGAATGGTTGCGTTGGTATTAAAGAAAATCATCACGCGGTAGTTAAACGTTGTGATGAAATAATAGATAAATTAAACAATGATTATGAAGAAGCCCCCCGTTATGTCTTTTGATGATTTAACAAAACATAGCAATTAAAAATATAGTTTTAAGGAGTGAGGTTATGGCGATAAAACAAGCGATTATAATGGAGCATGATGAATTTGAAAGACTTCGTGATGCTTTAGACTTTATTAAGAAAACTAGTAAATACGGAATAGAGAAAAATTCCGAGAGAGATTATGTTGAAGTGCTAAAGGCATTAACGGATATAAACTCTGTAGCTAATCATGTTGACGGAATTTTGTTTCATTAAAATTGATGTTTAAAAAGGTACAGGTTTAATCGCCTGCACCAATAAGGAGGAAACGGAATGTGGAAGTTAATTTTAAAATATTTGGAATGGTGGAAATACAACTTATTTATTAATGAAATTAATTTCGGTTACGATAGTCACGAGGAAGAAATGCAAGAAATACAATCAGAAATTAGAAGGATGCGAAAAGAACTCGGTTTAAAAGATAGTAAATGGTTTTAAAATTGATGTTTGAAAAGGTGCAGGTTGCCAGTAAGGAGGAAGTTATGAAGTGGGTCAGTGGGAAAGTTGGCTTTGTTGTAACTACAATAGCCATAGATGGGAGTCGATATCTCGTGGCAGAAGATAGATTAACTAATAAATTTAGATTGGTTAATCTATCTTACGGAACAGTTTGTAAAGAAGAATTCGATAGCTTTAATGATGTATTAGATGTTTTAGAATTGAACGAACATCTAATACAGAGAACAAAGTTTTAGCAAGATTGATATATCATAAAATACAAATTTGAAAGGGGTATTATTCATGAGTAAAATAATCTTCAAAGCTAGTAAATATTTATCAGACAGTGAAGAAAACGCAGAGATGTATTTAACTGACATCGATACACGTTCATGGGTAGACTATTGTGATGGAAAGGAAGTTCGAATGGTTACTTTCATGGTTGGTAAAATTCCATCAGGAAAAGGATATAATATCTTCGTTCATATTGATTGGTGTGAGGTGTTAGATGATGTTGAGATTTAGTAAAGAAGCTTATTATGGGATTACTCACGTTCCTACTAAAACGTGTGAACCGTGGGTACTCGCTTATGACAAACATGAGGTCATTCAAAATGAATCAGGCGGGTACGAGGTTGTACCCCATCCCGACGAGGTTGGAAAAGGGTATTTTCAAGAGAAAGCTTATATTCATAGAAATTGGGTGATTGATGATGAACAATAGATATAAAGCCGACCATTACCATCAAAACAAAATCGAGCCTTTTCAAGTCATTGACGACTGGGGACTGGACTTCTACTTAGGAAACGTTATTAAATACATTTGTCGGGCTAAATACAAAGGCTCAGAACTTGATGATATTAAAAAAGCAATTTGTTATTTAGAATATTATGAAAGAAAATTAATTGAGGAGGAATAAAATATGTGGGATAAATTAGGCGTGTTAAATAACTCTTATCAAGAATTATCAGATTGCTTAATGGACTTATTAAAATATGAAATGGTTGGGATTGTTATTGACGATTGTACCATTGGTTTAATTAATAAAATGCTTGAGAATACACAATTTATGATTGACCACCTAGATGACTTTGAATGGTCAGACGTGATGAAAGTTCGCCAATCTAATTACACAGCCATTCGATTAATTAATACCTTATTAATTAACCAATATGATAAAATTTTTAGTCATAAACAATAACACCTTGAATATAATGATAATAGGTAAAGCAAAAGAGTGTCAATTAAATTAAGTTTAAAGGAGCGAGAATTATGAAATTAGTTGGAATTTGTAAAGTATTTAAATTAGAGGAAGTATCACCAAAATGTGCAAAAGGTCAAATCTATTTCTCTACTAAACGTGGTGAAGACGAAAATGGAAATGCACAATTTGAAACCTCATTTATCAATGCTAGAATTGTAGGAAAAGCAAAACAACAATTAGACGAATTAGCAGATTGCATGGATATTGAAAAGTTAAAAATTGATATTACCGAGTCATCATTCAAATCAGTGTCTTATCAAGATAAACAAAAACAATGGAAAACATACACAGAAGTTGTTATCTTTGATTTTGAGATTCCAAAAGAAGTAAAAGAAGAGCCAAAACAAACTAAAAAATCTTACCGTAAATAATCAAAAGGAGGTTCTAACCTCCTTTTATTTTACATATAATGTCTTGAGGTGATTAATATGAATAGTAAACGATTAGATATTTTAAGATGTCTTCCAACTGAGTTATTGTTAGAGATGTTAGATAATATTGGTGATTTATCAGAACAGGCACAAAAAGAAGCGTTAGAAGAAATAGTTTATATTCTTTTTGAAAGAGAGGTGAAAGCGAATGAAAACTAAACGCGGTAAAATGGGATTCAACCCTGAAAATCCAAATAAATTAGAACAAGAGATTGAAGATATTGCAAAAGGAAAACCAACAAAAGAGCAGATTGCTGAGTATCACCGTCTAAGAAAAAACGTGATGGCAAAAGCTAGACGTCTAAAAACAGGTAAAAACCGTGACTCATGGATAGCTCTAGGTGGGTTAGAACTGGAACAAGCAAAGAAAGAGGGTAGACCGGTTAACACGAATCTTGTCCATCCCTATATTAATGCAAAAGAACAACTCCTACCAACTCCCTCAAAATTCGCAAATGCAAAAGATTTAGATAGAACTATTAAGAGAATGAAAGAATTTACGAAACGAGGCGGAGAGTTAGCAGAGATTGATAAGGTTAAAACAAGAATTATCAATTCTTTAATTACCGTTGGCTACAACACACCTGACCTGGATGATGTGATTCGATACATTGAAGAAATGCCACTTTCAACGTTTGGTCAATTATTTTCTATCCAGGAGGCTTACGAAACCATTAGTGATATTTACCTTGAGGAAGATGATTTAGACTATCTTGAACGTTTTAAATCCTATTCAGGATATTATGCACAGACCGGTGAGGAAACAGAGAAACAATGGTCCAAACGATTTAAACAACGCTATGGTAGGGATGTGAGATTATGAAAAACCCTAATTATAAAGGTACTAAATTCCCTCGGTTCATGGCTGACTTTGAAACCTTAACAGGGAAAGATGTGGTGGATGAAACCTATGTGTGGGCTTCAGGGGTTTGTAGCATTGACAATCCTTACAACGAAGATTATCTAAAAATATGGAACAGTGATGAACCCCTCTATGAGTTTCTTTCCCAGTTCCCTCTCTGCGAATGTTATTTTCATAATTTAAAGTTTGACGGGCAATTTATTTTATCTTATCTAGAAAATCATGGGTTTATCTATGACGAGGATTTAGACCGTGAAAAGTCCTATTCAACCCTTATCACTGGTGATGGTCAATGGTATATGATTAGAGTGCGTTGGATGGATAGACAGCAAGAAAGAACAAGAGTTATTAGAAAAAAATTAAAAGACGGAACAATAAAGGAATATCAAGGAAAAGATACGAAAAAACGCAAACATTCTAATAAATGTATTACTGAGTTTAGAGATTCTTTGAAGAAAATTCCCTTACCATTAAAGGATATTCCCAAAGCCTATGGGATCCCCATGAACAAGCTATCGATTGACTACACTAAATATAGACCACGAAACGGTGAATTAACAGACGATGAAATTGCTTATCTGAAAGCCGATTTACAGATCCCGGCTCTTGCCTTACAAAACGACATTATCAAAGAGAACAGGAATAAATTAACAGCTTCGGCAGACGCCCTAGACGATTTTAAAAGTCGGAACCCACTCTACTTGAGAAAGATAAAATATAACGGGCATAAAATATCTAACCTTAAAATGAGAGAAGAATGTTTTAGACGTTTATTTCCGTGTCTTGATGAAATGAAAACACCATTAAACGAAACCTATGATGAGTTTTGTCGTAAATCTTATAAAGGTGGATGGACATACTACAAGTATGATAATCCTCTAACCATCGGTGACGGGTTAGTCTTTGACGTGAATAGCTTATATCCCTCTGTGATGTATGAATGTCCGCTTCCCTATGGAAAACCCCAATATTATCAGGGTAATTATGAAAATTTAGACGAAACGTTTAAAAAAGACTACCCACTCTATATTTGTCATATTAAGTGTCATTTTGAGGTTAGAAAAGACCATTTACCCTGCATCCAAATTAAAGGGAATTTCCGATTCGGTGAAACAGAGTATCTAAAAGCAAGTGGTTCTGACGAACCTGTTGATTTATATTTGACCTCTGTTGACTTAAAACTCTATCAAGACCAATATGATTTGGAAGTTATAGAATTTATCGACGGAATTGCTTTTCAAGGTAAAATAGGAATGTTCAAAGATTATATTGACTACTGGTCACAGATTAAAATTGAAGCAACAAAAACAGGTAATAAAGGGTTACGGTCCCTATCTAAACGTATGCTAAACAGTCTATATGGAAAGTTTGGGACTAATCCTGAATCTAAAGTTAAACATCCTTATCTAGACGATGATGGGATTGTTTCATTCTTTGAGGAAGTCGGTGACCCTCGTGAATCTATTTATACTCCCGTCGCTTCCTTTACCACCGCGTGGGCAAGAAATAAAACCATCCGTTCGGCACAATGTAATTATGACCGCTTCTATTATGCCGACACCGATAGCATTCATCTCTCAGGATTAGAAGCCCCATTAGAAAATGAGTTGTTTCACATCCATGAATCTGATTTAGGGAAATGGAAATGTGAGATGGTCTTTCATCAAGCCAAATATGTTCGTGCAAAAACCTATTTAGAGTCTCCCTACTTGAAAAACGGGAAAGTGGTGGAAAACCCATCTGATCTAGACGAATCCTGTATCAAATCCTCAGAGCCTGAGGTTAAATGTGCCGGAATGCCCGAGAATTGCAAAGCCCTTGTCACCTATGAGAACTTTGAATATGGGGCAGAGTTTGACGGGAAACTCATGCCAAAACGGATTAAAGGTGGCGTGGTCTTAAGAGAAACAACTTACCAAATAAAACAAGGAAAAATATTTTAATTTTTCTTTCACATTTTTTTACAAATTGTATATTTATAAAGTGTAGTCATATTGTGAAATAGATTAGAGGGAAACGTTGGGGGTCAACAGGCGGGAGCCTGGCCAACGTTCGTGGGATTGACAATCTACTCGACATCATCACACTCATGGCTATCTAACATTTAGGATGGCTTAAATGTCATCCTTTTATTCTAATATTTAATTGAAATGAGGTGATTAATGATGGACTTAGAACAAGCAATGGAAAAGATACTCGAACTTTCAGATAAGAACAAAGAATTGGAAGACCAAATTCAAAGTTATGAAATTAAAAGACAAGACTATGAGAGTAAACTTGAATTAAATGCGAGTGAAATTAGTCGCCTGAAAGAGTTAAATATGAAATACTTTACACGTTTGACGATAGAGAAAGAAGAGGCGCACGTCGTAGAAAGCGAACCTATCCAGGAAGTAGAAGAATCTCTATCATATGACGACCTATTAAAAGATTGGAGATGAAATCAGTGAAAACAAATGCGGAAATCTTAAATACAATCCGTGCTAATGCCTCATCAGAATATCAAGAGAGAGTCCCTGAGGCATTAGGCGTTGGTGGGAATGTATCAAACGTCTTCTCACAATACCCAACGATGAAAAATGAATTCTTAACAGCTTTAACAAACAAAATCGCTCGAACTTTATTCTACTCAAAAGTGTTTGACAACCCTTTAAAAGCGTTACACAAAGGAATGTTACCTTATGGTTATTCATTAGAACAAATCTTTGTGAACATGGCTGAAAGTAAAGGTTTTTGGGAACACTGGGATGTTTCAGGGGATGCGGTCAAAGACTTAGTAGGTATGAAAAAACCTGACATCAAACTTTTATACATTGAACGTAACTTCGCTTACAAATACAAAACAACAATTAGTGACCAACAATTAAGAACAGCGTTCCATGACCAAAACGGGTTATCACGTTTAGTGGAACAAGTGGTGTCATCTGTTTATTCAAAAGCGTATTTTGACGAGTTTAATGACATGAAACGTATCTTAAACGCACACGCTCAAGCACAATATTTAGGATATGACTCAACGACTGGTAAACCAACTGAGAAAGCATTATCTAACACTGTTTTACCTGGAGGTAAAAACGCCGCTATTATGGTGTTAGGTGAATATGCCACTCAAGAGGCAAAAGGAAAAGCCTTATCAAAAGCTATCCGTACAGTTGCCGGAAAAATGGCTTTCCCATCTGTTGCATTTAACAGTGCCGGAGTTCAACAATGGTCAGAACGTCAACAATTAATCTATATCACAACTCCTGAAGAACAAGCAGAATTAGACGTAGAAGTATTAGCAAACGCATTTCATATGGATAAAGCAGATGTTAATGTACGTGTCATTGTTGTGGATGAATTACCATCTTTATTCAATATCGAAACAGCAAAAGCAACTAAAGAAGCAGAATACGGAACAGTTTTATCTTGTGCCTTAAGCGAAGCTCGTGATGACCGTGCTTGTAAATGTCGCGGAATCTTAATGGATGCCGATTTCATTCAAGCGTATGATACGTTAATCGATTCACGTACATTCGATAATGGTGAGGGATTATACACTAACTATTTCTTCCACAAACAAGGAATCATGAGCACATGCTACTTTGGACAAATCGTTTACTTAGTCGATTCAGTTCCAGCAAAAGATGAATAAAATAAAATAAAAATCTAGGCGAGGTATAGGGTTGGAGGTGGCTCTATACCTTTCGTCATATTTGGAGGTGAACGCCTTGACAACTGTCTATTTATGTCAAATCCCATCATTCTCAAGTGATTATAAGAATGTGGGACACTTTACGACACGCATCAATCAGATTAGTTATATGAATGAACGCTGTATCTTAAGCTTGACAACAAACGCCAAAATAGATAACTTTACTGATTCCATTACCCTTAACTATACTATGAATACCAACATGAGAAAATGCGACTATCTGTATGGTCAGGGAAGTGATGGGAAATATTTCTTTTACTTTATTACCAACATGGAACAACTCACAACGAGCACCGTTAAAATCTATCTACAATTAGATGTTTGGCAAACGTATCATCTAGATCTTAAATTACTCCCATCTTTTGTTGAAAGATGCCACGTGAAACGTTGGGCAAGTACAAATATACCAACCAAAGAGATTGTCGCCGAACCGTTTGGGAACTATGAATCAACCGTCATTAAAGAGGAAAATGTTCCAAATACCAAAGGAACCTATATCATCACGTCAACCACTCCACTCGGTAAAGTGAGTAATCGACCCTCAGGTGGTAGTGGAGGCGGTGACATTCCATCAGGAGGATGTGGCAACCCATCAGAGGGAATTCCAACGCCTAACGGTTTCTTATTTATTAAAGGATATGAGGGGTTAGCACAATACGCTTATAATATTGGTGACGGTGTGATGACCATCGGATATGGATGTACAGACGCTTATGATGGCGATAATTATGTGACGTTAAAAGCGAACGAACCCGTGAGTGATGAATTAGCGTCTGAGATTATGGCTCAAAGTTTAGTTTCTAACTACGGAGTCCCTCTTAAAAATAGTTTGGCGAATGACGGAATTGCCGTGACATCAAATGAGTTTGACGCCATTTTATCGTTCGTTTATAACGCCGGTCTAGGAAGCTGGAATAACTCACCTATGCGAACAGCTTTAATGAACGGAGATAAAGAAACCGCCTATAATAGTTGGTTGACAACTAACATTCTACCTGGCACTCAGTTTGAAGACGGGCTACGGGCAAGACGTCAGGCAGAGGCGAACATTTTTAAAAGTAGTCAGTATGAGTTAAGAACCATTGTGATTTACGGTCAAGGAGGAAGTGTGGTTGGTAGTTTAGACGCAACTAATTCTCACGTTCCATCTTTAATCACGAATGAGTGTCAATCGGGAGGTACGATTACTTCTCATGACTGTATCGACGGAAAAGGAAATAAATGGTTATTCCCTGTTGGTGGTCGTATTTCATCAACTTTTCCCAACTACCCTGATGGAACGTATCATGGAGCGGTTGACATTGCAGGAAATAACTTACAACCGATTTATCCTCCTGAAGATGGTTTCACCGTTTATCGGTCCGGATGGAATACCGGTGGTTATGGTAATCTTTGTATTTTGTATCATGCTAAAACGCAGACTTACCACTATTTGGCTCACCAAAACGAACTCCCACTAGTGAGTGAAGGGCAAACGGTGAACCACACGGATTGCATTGGCTACGTCGGAACAACAGGTAACTCAACAGGACCTCACTTACACTGGGAGATTAGAGATAGTGATATATCAACAAAAATTAACCCGTGTGCCACTCCTACGCTATCGGTAGGAATGACGATTACACGTGGACAGGGAGGATATTAAAAGGATGAACCCGACGCTTACGAGTGACGTAAGGTTTCAAAGAAAGGTAAATAAGTGTCGTCAGACACGTTTTATCCTTTCGGAAACTTTACCGGCACGAGTGGAGGGTGAATCTAGATTGTTTTCAAACTAATTTCAAAAGAAAGGATTTGATTAATATGCCAGGAGTGAATGATTGGTATGGGAATCCTAGTCTATCAAAACAGGGAATCTTATCAGGCGATTTATCCATGTATGCCATTGGTCGAGATAACTTAATGAAACTCAATGTGACCTATGGATCAGACGGTCGACCGAATCAGGAATATATGTTTGTTCCACAAACATCAGAAGTCATCAGTTGCTACTTCTTTCCTTATTTAGATTATTCTCATATTGTTCAAGTTGAGGTTGACTATGATGAAGACACGTTCCCATTATGTGCGAATAAAACCGAACAACAAAGCTACACCATGAATCGTATCATTGGTTTTGGGGAAGACGGAATTGTTGACGTTGGGGAGTTTAGCAAATATCCGGTCTCAGGAACGACCATTGGTGGAGCGTATAATTGGAGAAATGAAGGGAAGTTGTGGCTCCCTCCTTTTACTCAAATCGTTTGTCATGATGGATTTAGTGAACCTTTCGGGGTGAACCCGTTATTAATTAGCGATAGTAACACAACCTTTAAAATCTGTTGTCGTCAATCGTTGAACCATTTAGGTTTATACACCCTCTACATTGATGGTTATAAAGGGTTATCACAGGGGAAATTGTTTGGCTCAACAACCGGTGGGAACTCTTTACCCGTGATTTCTAGTTCTTACACCGATTACATGAATCAGAATCGTTACCAATTAAAAAATGACCGCATGAAGACGGTCACTGATGGATTGATTAATCTATTTACAGGGAATCTGATGGGAGTTGGTCAGAGTTTATTTGACTATGGGGACACCTATCAAGGAGAGATTAGCGCCATGAATAGTGGTTATAGTTTATCGGCAAGTGGTTCGGACAGCATCTTAGATCTATCCTTTGTGACGGGGATGACCGCTTACTATCAACAACCTCTTGAAGATTATATGAACAATATCGGTTCATTCTTCCACTTGTATGGTTATGCACAAAACCGCATGATGACCCCACCGATTACAGGGAGAAAATATTGGAACTACGTTAAAACACAAGATGTAAGACTGAACATTCCAAATTGCCCGAAAGAACATTTAAATGTGATGAAATCGATTTTCGATAACGGAGTCACCGTGTGGCATTTAGAGAATGCAGAAATGTATACGAAGTTGGATTATGACAATGTAGAAATTTAAAAGCGGACTATTTAGCCCGCTTTTCTTACTTATCAGATGAATAAATGAGTTGTCCATTTTCATATTCTACGATTCCAAAATCAGATTGTAAGACAAAGTTTTTAAGACCACCTTCAATAAATAATTCACCCTCAGCTTTCATGTCATCATAGGATTGCCAGGTTGAATCATAGCAGACCACGTAGTCCATGTTTTGATGCGTTTGACACGTTCTTGTTTCATCCACTTGATTTTCACATCCAAAGCAAACCATTAATAACATCACCAAACTAATTGCAAAGTAAATCACGCTTAATTTTCTAGTATCTTTCATAAAGAACATCTCCTTTAATTTAATTTATCTTACTTATACTGTATTATATGTTAAAATAAACAAAAATAAACCACTTTTAAGGCACTTTTTTAACTTTTTTCATTAATATAAATTGAAAGGTATATCCTTTCATTATATTCAATTTAGAAAGGAAGTGAATAAAGTGGGGAGAAAACGAAAACCAGTCATTAATGAGAATATTGAAATGGAAACCATCCGATTGAGCAAACATTATCAGATGTTAGCCTTAAACCGATATAGATGGGAAAACTTACCGAATGGTATTGAATCCCGTTATATTGAACAAATGCTCTATGATAATGGGGAGTGTGCCTTATTTGACCATCCTGACTTAGGATTGACCGTCTTACGCTCTTCAAGTCGTGAGAACTTGAATATCTATGGGGAGCCAACGAAACTGACTCTCACAGGATTTAACGAACACCGTACCGTCATGATGGATGAATGTGTGCGCATTTTAAACAATGACTTAGCTTTACCAACTCAACAGAATATCCTATACTACGCAAGACGCATGGCAGAAATTGATGACATTATCATGCAAAACTTACGTCAGCAGCGCGTACCCTACCTTTTCGCAACGGATGAAAATAATTCATTTAGTATGAAATCTTTATACGATAGAATCTATCAAGGAGAACCGGCTATCTTTGTGGACAAGGAGATGTTAAATGGTCAACCTGAAAACATCATGGTGATACCAACAACCGCTCCTTATTTAGTTGATAAACTACAAATCCAAAAACAAGAGATGGAAAGAGAACTCTTAACATTCTTAGGGATTAATAATACCCTTGAAAAGAAAGAGCGATTACTTGAAGATGAAACGAACTCTAATAATCAGTTCATTAAAATGTCAAGCGATATCGGATTTAAACAACGACAACTCGCTTGTGAACAGATGAATCAAATGTTTGATCTAAATGTTCGAGTGGTTGAAACCCAGGATGAATTTGAAAGTGAGGTGGTTGAAGATGGCAAACTATACGATGACGATAGGGGAAATGATGACGAATGACCTCTGTAAAAATATTTTTCCAAAAGATTATCCATTCTATATTGACGATGAAACACTTAGAAAAGCATTTGAAGAAAAATTTATCGCACATTATTATTACAGAGAAATAGGGTATGAAACACCTTTTATGTTTATACAACGTTTAGAGTCTTTCTTAAACCTCAGAATGCCTTACTACGCCAAACTTTATGAAACCGAGTTAGAGGCTAAAAAGATTAATTTTATGCTAAATAAAGACTTACAAGAAACGTTCATCCGTGAGTTGTCTAATGAAAATAATCTATCAGGAGAAACATCCTCTAATCAATCAGGAACCGGACAAGCAACCACTCAACAATCAACAGATAGTAATAACAATCATAAAGAGTCTGCGTTATCTGACGGGGTAAGTGCAGCGTCATTAAGTGATGGATATTTGACTGGCGTATCACAAGATAATGGGACAGCCACAACAGACGCAACTACCAACACAACAGACACCATAAACGCAACGTCTTCGTCATCTCAGACAACACTAGGAAAACAAACTGAGAAAACGGAACTGATTTCACAAGGGAACATTGGTGTCACTAGCTCGGCTCAGTTGCTCAAAGAGTGGAGAGAGGTTATTCTAAATATTGATGAACTTATCATCAAAGATTGTTCAAAATTATTTATGAGTCTATATTAGAAAGGAGTTTTAAAATGAATAGTGAATTAATCAAAGCGGTAACTCAAATCGGGATTATTACCGCAGATGATGTGAAACGATTAACCGCAACTGAATTACTCGTTGTTCTCATTGAAAAGCTAAATGAAATGGTTCTTCACATCAACGACTTAGATGTTGTGAATGATTTATTTGAAAAGGGAGTCTATGACGAATGTGTTGCTATTTTAAATGAAATGGCATTAGACGGTCGTTTACAAGCTTTGGTAGAGGAAGCTATAACTGGAAATATTATTGTTGTTCCATCCATGACTGTTGCTCAGATTAACGATAAAATCAAAAACGGAGGAACGATTTTAATTAAATCCGGAGATTACTATTTAACGTCAAGCGAAAGCATTGAAGTCAAAGACAACTCTCATGTTATCTTTGAAGATGGGGCTGTTCTTAGACAGCAGACGGTTAATGCAACTCATTATGAAATGATTGACCTACGTCACGTTAAAAATATCACTCTTGAAAGACCAGTCTGTATTGGAGAACGCCCCTTACATGAGGGAACAGATGGGGAGTGGGGACATGGAATTGCTGTTCATGATTGTAAAAATGTGACTATTCTTGACGCTCGAGTTGAAGAAACATGGGGCGATGGGATCTATATTGGCTTGCCTTACAATGAATCTTATCAGTATAAAAACGACAATATAAAAATTATCCGGCCTATCATTAAACATTGTAGTCGTAACGGAATTAGTGTCACTTCCTCATTAGATGTTTTAATTGATAGTCCATATATCTATAAAGTTGACCGAACAGCTCCGCAATCGGGGATTGATATTGAGCCTGAATATTCAAGTCCATCAGGAGTATTCTTAGGCCGTGTAAGATTAACAGGGCAAGCGATTATTGATGATTGTAATTATGGTGTGGTGGCACACTTAGGTGAATTGGTTGATTCTGATGTCGATATCGTGATTGAGCAATTAGAAGTTATTCACGCCATGGGAGGACTCCACATTAACTCATGGAATGAAACAAATAAAGGGGTTATCTCTGTTGAGGAATTAATCTGTAAACATCCACATTATAGTCAGTTATACATTCATAACAAAGGATTAAATTTACCTTTACGTATTAATCAGATGGTTGTTTTAGATAGAGCAGATGGTATTGAAGCCGGTACAAACGGCGAATATGGCTCTGCGGTGTGGCTTAAAAAGGATAATGAGATATCTTACGAAGTCGGTGGCGTTGTCATTAATCACCTAGAAATAGGAGCAGGTTATGGGGTTGAAGTCTATGCTCAAGGGGAATGTAAAGACGTTCGCATTAAAGACTTAATCATTCCACCATTTAATAGCTATCATAATCCTGTCAATACATGGGATGGAGATATTATCATTGATAAAATGCCAGTACGTGATGTTACTTATGGAACACCTAACTATTTAAAAAGTGATACATATTGTCATGAAATGGTTTATAGTAAAGATATAGTCATGGACCAAAATTACACTCTAACTATCGGTTCAAAACTTCCTGATGGGGATTATACCATTAGAACGTTAGCTGATAATCAAGAAACATATTTTATCCAAATTAATCTTGAATCAGGATTAACACCAATTGGATTTAGTAACAATATTCAATTAGGAACAAAAACAGGTTATGTTATTCTTAGAAAACAAGGGGATACACTCATTTTACTTGAAGCGTATAAGACAACGGGGGTGAACTAAGATGAATGAGTTGATTGAATTAGTTCCGACGTTAGGTTTTCCAATTGTTTGTTGTGTCGCTATTGGAGTTTGTTTCTATCGAATATTAATGATGGTCTTAGCTGACAGTAAAGAGCGTGAAGTTAATTTAATGAATCTAACACGTGAAATATCGTCTAAAATCGCAGAGTTAGGACAAATTGTTGATAAAAATACAGAGGCTATTAGTGTACTAAATGAAAAAATTGAAAAACTATCTGATAGAGGGGAGAATGAAAAATGACGTTAAAATATGAATCTGAACTTTTATATGATTTAATGAAACGCGACGGGGATGATACCCCGTCAGACGTTTTGACTTATGAGTCAGAGTTGAAAGAAAAATATCTCAATCAGGTAGTAGGCGCTTATCCGAAACTCCAGGACTACCGACCTGAATGGTTAAATTATAATCTCTATCACCATATACCATCTGAATTCCCACTTGAAACTATAACAGATGTAACAGAAGCAAGTTTTCAAAATGTTGTTCCTTATGCATATGGAAAGGCAATGTTAAAAGGTTATACAAAATATCGTGATATTGATACAGGAGAAGTTTTAGATGATTTTGAAGACGGTAGAAATCTTGAATTAGTATCGGTTAAAATGCCTGTTTTAACAACAACGAATGAGGATGGTACTAAAACAAACATTTTAACGGTAAAAGAAGATGTGACCTTACGTGGTGTTGGTGAGGTGCGAGATACATTGGATTGTTTGACTGGGGAATTGACTCAACGTATTGGTGAGGTTGTATTAGATGGTAGCGAAAAATGGACGAATTTTAGAGATGAAACTGATACGACATGGAGGACAAGTTTCTCGATTACAGGTGTAAAACCATCAAGTGAATGCATCTGTGACAAGTTTGTTTATAGCACAGGCGCAACGGAAGAAAGGGTTAAAATCTATATTACATCATCACCAAACCTATCTATCACGGTATTAAAGTCAGAGTTTCCAAACTTAGCTAGTTTTAAATCGTGGTTATTAGTAAATAAACCAGTTGTTCACTGCCAACTCGCTACACCTATCATTAAAACAGTTGTCTTATCATGTATCAACGAACAAGGTAACCCAGTAAACTTTATGCCAATTGAGGGAACGATGAGCGTGAACACATCCTCTCAAACTATCTCACCTCTACTCGATATGAGTGTTCCTGTTGAAGCAACGACACAAAACTTGAATTCTTTTGCTAATATGAGGGAGGAATAATCAATGAACAACTTCTACGAGTTGGGAAACCTACTAGGGAGAAATAAAATCATGAATATTGTCATTGGGCAGAGGGGTTGCGGTAAAACGTTCCAAGCTAAAAAGTGGGCGATTAAAAAATTCATTGAAACGGGAAAAGAGTTTATATGGGTGAGACGCTACAAAACGGAAATGAAATCTTTACAATCGTTCTTTGATGACATTGTGAGTGAGGGTTATTTTGACTCTCACTCCCTTGAAGTCAAAGGAAAGAAAGCGTATATTGACGGACAAGTTGCTGGTCATTTTGTGGCTCTATCTGTATCGTCTAATCAAAAATCAGTCCCTTATCCAAACGTGGATAAAATTATCTTTGATGAATTTATGATTGAAAAAGGGAATATCCGTTATCTACCAAATGAGGTGGAGACGTTCCTCGCGTTCTTTGATACCGTCGTTCGTAACCGTAGCGATTGCCGAGCCTTATTGATTGGAAATAACATGAGTGTGGTCAACCCTTATTTTGATTACTTTAAAATTACCATCCCACATGGAACGACGTTTTGGTGTAATGAGACGATAGCCATTGAATACACCATGAATGAGGCGTTTGCTAACAAGCGTCTAGAAACCCCGTTCGGACAACTCATTAAGGGAACCAATTATGGGGATTTCTCACTCGACAATAAATCGTTAAGGGATAATATGAATTTCATCGAAACCAAATCAAATACCGCTCGTTTTAAATATAACTTCCAATATGAGGATAAATACTTTGGGGTATGGTTTGACCTGAGAAACGGGAAAATTTATATTACCTCACAGTATGATGCGTACGGAAGAACGTACACGCTAACCACAAATACTCATGAACCCAACAAACTTTATATTAAGGAAATGAAACAAATCCAACAGATTAAGAAAATCAAAACCGCCTGGGGAGTGGGAGCCTTATACTTTGAAAACCAACAGATTAAAGCCTCATTCTTTGAACTGGTTTATCCTTTATTATGACAAAATAAAAACCCCGGTGGCGAGTCCGGGGCTTAATATGTGAATGGAACTAAGAGGGATAATATGATAAGGAAATCAAATTAAATTAACATTAAAGGAGAACATTTTTCTTATTCTATAACGCAGGTATGTATGTATAATAAAGATATGTAAACCAGTAAGCGTGGTCCACATGACCAATTCGCTTACATTTTCATTTTATTCTTTCTTCACTTTTTGTGCTAGTTTTTCGTATGATTTATTTAAAAGATGGTTAAAATATAGATAGTTGTCAAACAAGTCTTCCTCATCAGAGGAATATTTGTGGAGCATGTGAGTGAGATACTTTTCGATAGCTTTACCCTCATTAATTCGGATCATCAGAATCAAGTCCTTTCATAACGCCATAAGTTTTTAAGGTGTAAAATTGTTGTTCGACTAGTTCATAAAGTTCTTTCATATCCTGATAAAAATAATAATTTTCCATTGCTAGTCGTTCGTGTTTCGTTTTTAAAATGACACTTTCTAACTGAGTTGTTTCTACATAATCAACCACGTCTTCTAATAGGCTAAAACTTTTATTCAAATCCTGGAGAAAGTTGTAATGGTAAGCTAGTGTATGTTCTAATAACTCACACTTATGGTTATACATTACTTCATTGTATAAATCAGTTGCTACTAGATAGTGGTCAAAATATTCTTGTCTACCTTTTTTCATTGCTTTCTTTTTAATGCAAGTTAAGGTCTCGCTCATAATAACACATCCCTTTCTTCTAGATATTTAATAAACTTGTCACGACCTTTAGTGATACGGGTGTAGACGGTACGTTTGGAGTAATTATATTTAATTAAAATATCGTCTACTTTCATTCCGTTAATCTTATCAATAAACATCAAACCATCTTTGTCTGCTATTTTCTCAAACTCACACATAAACTCATAAATGCGTTCACGGTGTGTATAACCAAATTCGTTTTTATCTTCTAGTACTTCCTCAAAGCGATTACCCTCATCATCCAGGTGATTAATATCTAGATGAATCTCATGTTGACGCTTTTTAGCATTAGAGTCACGATATTCTAGGTTGAAGACTTGATACATCACATTAGACGCATGAGTCAAGAAAGAAGCTCCACGTGTTTCATCGTAGCTATTGTAGGCTTTCCATAATCCGAATAAAGCGAGGTTGTAGCGTTCGTCATTATCTAGTTTTAAGTTCTTATATTTGTTTACCATTTTCCAGCATAATTTATCATATTGTTTTTGACATTCTTCCCAGGTCATCTCATTCACCGTCCCATAAACATAAGTATCTAACATCGCAATAAGTAACATAATCACCAAACTTCAATAAACAATCGTAGGAATAACCTGGCTCGTTGATGATGGTAAAACACGTTCCAACATATTCTATTTCAAAAGAGGTTAAAATCATGTTTTTGAGTTCACCATCCATTAAGTCACCATCCGCATTGAAGTAGGGGTCGAAACCGAGTGACTTCAACTCTTTATTCCACATCACACGAACTTTATCACCTTTTCGGAAGAAATGGTCTTTATAAGTAATTAGAGGTTTATCGTGATTTTTCATCATTCCCACCACGCTTTCCAACTGAGCCATATTAAGAACAAATAGAACAACCAATTATCCCAAAAGTTCATGTTATTTCACCTCTTTATCAAAATCAACTAAAATTTGAATCAAAGCTTGAACTTTCCATTTATCCAACTCGACTTCTTTTCCATCAATCGTAAAACGAACACCGTTTTCGCTAGTATAAACCAACATGGTATTATCTAAATCTTTTGAAAACATAAGGTGTAATCTGCCCATCATTAACCTCTCCTTTATTTATCTAATAGATTAACCAACTCGTCAAAATCACAATCTAACTCTAACTCTGTTCCATCAGGCATGGTCACACGAGTGTGAAACATCCCACGGTTGATTTCAATATAATCACCGTTTTTTGTTTTGATGTACTCTGTATTTCCAATTAAACCCATGTCTCTCACTTCCTTTCACTATAATATATGATTTAGAAATCTAAATGAGACCATTTTGTAATAAAATCTTTTTAATTTTCGCAACCCGTTGAGAAATCGCCTGGTGAGAACATCCTAAATCTTTTCCGATCTCTCTTTGATCGTATCCGAGCATGAGTTGATTAAAAATGTATAAGTTACGACTATCAAGGCAGTGACGCATTTTCTCAATCCATAGATTATAGTCAAAATCGACGTCATGGCGTACCCATTGATTATCGTCTTTGTTGAGTTTACTATCATCAGGTAGAGTGGTTAGCATATCTTCAATATGAATCGATTGTTTCATGTTACGTTTTTGAGCATACATGGCGTTGACAAACTTGTAAATCTCGTTAAAAACTAACTGGTATTGATAAGTTGAGTATTTTCTCCCTCTTTCCTCGTCATATGTGTTTCGAGCCATCCAGGTGGCATAGTAACCGAGGTCCCACATATCATCTAGATAGCTTCTATCGACGTATCCAAATCGGGTTTTGATGACCAACCCGATATTAGAGCGTTCATGTTCGGTAAAATATGTTTCTAGTTGGTCTTTCATGGTATCATCTCCTTTAAATCCAATTTAAGTTTTTATAATGATTATTTGATAAATCCCCGTCTAGATGAATAACACTATACTCATATTTAGACTTTGGCAAGAAAGCCTTTGCTACTAACCGGTGAACATAGAATTGTTTAGTACATCCATTATATGATAATCTTACTGTCTTTCTTCCCTTTTTATCTGATAATTTTAATTCTTTCATTCCTTTTTTAATATTTAACACTCGACCATGTGAAGTGATAAGATAATTAGGATACCCTGGAATAGGAATATAAATTTCTAAATCTTTCATATGAACCTCTCCTTTGAATATAATTTAATCAGTGTCCGAATACAGTGTCCGTTAATTATAAGCCAACGGTCCGAAAGCTATGAGTGAGATTATTCGTTGTTCACGTTAATTCTTGAGGCAACGTGTCAAATCCTCTTTACATTATAATATATGCTTGA
>OGPT01001664.1_pt1 | contig 19723 bp, 27 predicted proteins | sample 1552951 | NCBI WGS metagenome assembly OGPT01 (sample SAMEA2580224, study PRJEB22360) | human gut metagenome | biome: human gut; feature: human-associated habitat; material: faeces | place: Denmark | collected 2008/2010
CCACCTATGAGCAAGCTCATGTGGGCTTAGACCTTTTGACCCTGGCATCATTTAAACACCTGCTTTATGCTGTCATAATGAAGGAATATTCCCTCTTTCGCAAAAGCTTCAATCTGTTCTTTTGAAGCGAACATATATCCGTCCGTTTCTTCTGTCTGCAAATGCAGATCCTCTTCCTTTATATTCATGGTAAACCGGTAAACATCCACAAAATAGTTATCGCCCTCTCCCGGATTTTCCCGCTTATAGGTAAAGACATAACCCCCTTCTGCTCCACTCACATCCAGTCCTGTCTCTTCCCTGACCTCTCTTAAAACTGCCTCATAAGAAGACTCTCCTGCCTGTGCCGCACCACCGGATACTTCCCACCAGCCTGCTGCCCATGCCTTTGTCATAACTCTCTTTGTGATGAGATATTTTCCATCCGGTCTTGTAATGACTCCCAGTACCGTCAAATGATATTCTCCATCTTTCAGACACCAGTCATTTCTCTTCATTGTCCGTCCGGTCGGTTTCTTCTTTGCATCATAAATGTCCCATAATTCCATTGTTCTTCTCCCTTTTTCTCTTCTTTTTTAATGGAGTTCTTATCCTGTCATTCATATAACGGGCTCTCATTCTTGCCTTCCATCCTGCAGTCTTTCCTGCTTTATAGTGCCGTAATCATCTGCTCATTTCCTTCCGCACTCATTCTGAATATATTCTGATGTTGGGGTCAAAAGTCCCCGACAATGATGCCAACGGATTCTCTTTACAGTATAAAAGCTCCCAAGTTCTATATGAAGTTGGAAGCCAAATCAAGAAAAATCACGTATGTTCTTTTATACCTATTAACTGATTTATTATATACAAATTTTCTCTTTGTGTCTACCTTCTGAATCTCGCTTTTACACATGTATCTATTTTTATACTTTTAATAAATGTAAACTGCATCACCCGATTCCGCCCAGTGCGATTCCCAGAATCAGCACTAAAAAGCAGACTGGAATATACAGGTATTTGCAAACCGGTACAAACCATTTCGTAAATGGCTTTTCCCTTCCTTTATTGATCTGCTCTTCCACATAATCTTTTCCGCATAACCAAAAGAACATAATCCCGGCAAGCCCTGCTCCAAGCGGACAAATATAAATCGACAGCACATCCATCCAGTCGGATACAATTCCCTGGATCACAACCGAAATCACCGCTCCGATGACCGCGATCACTGCACACGCCTGGACTCTTCCAAGATGCAGCTTCTCCTGTACAGTTGCAATCGGTGCTTCATATAAATTGATCAGCGAAGTCAGACCCGCCAGCAGGACTGCCACGAAAAAGATCATTGCGATCACCGGCCCTCCCGGCATCGACTGAATCAGATGCGGAAGGAAAATAAATAAAAGTCCCGGTCCTCCCTGATCTAACTTTGCCCCTGTGGTTGCCATTGCCGGAATGATAACCAGTGCTGCAAGTATAGCAGCAAGTGTATCGAAGAAAGCGACTCTTGCTGCTGCCGCAGGAATATTTTCCTCATCCGACAAATAAGATCCATAAATCAGTGTTCCATTTCCCGCAACGGACAGTGAAAAGAAGGCCTGTCCTAACGCAAAGATCCATGTTACCGGATCTGCCAGCGCCTTTGGATCGATTCTGAAAATATATTTATATCCTTCTGCTGCCCCCGGCTGGAATGCTACATAAACTGCAAGGATCACGAACAGCCCGAAAAATAACGGCATCATAAACTTATTTGCTTTCTCGATTCCACTGACAACTCCCAGCATCAGAATCCCCATACATAAGATCAGTGCGGCAATCTGCCAGCCATTATTTCCAAATGCGGATGCCATACTTCCAAATGCTCCGCTAAATTCCTCCACACCCTTCGGTGCAAGTGTCTTTCCTGTAAACGTTCCCACTGCATACTTCAGGATCCATCCCATCACAACCGTATAACCGATTGCCATCGCCATTGCCCCAAGTACCGGGATCATCCCCAACGCTTCCCCGTACTTTCTTTTTCCTTTCCGCTCACATGCGATTCCAAACGCATCTACCGGGCCGGATCTTGTTGCACGCCCGAAACTCATCTCTCCGATCACCCCGGTAAATCCGACCAGTGCCACAAAGATAAAATAAGGGATCAAAAATGATCCTCCTCCATAGGATGAAACTCTTGTCGAGAACATCCAGATATTCCCCATACCGACAGATGAACCAATGCACGCTAAAATAAAGCCCCACTGGCTCTTGAACGACTCTCTTTGCTTTTTCATAAATTTTCTCCTCTATCTCTCCGCTCATTAGTATAATGGTGCCAGGGTCAAAAGGTCTGAAACCACGTGGGTTTGCTCATAAGTGAGTGAAAGACCTTCCCCCAACATCATAATAATAACAGAGATCTGAACATGTTAAAAGGGGAAGTTCCCCTCGTCACATAGAAACGCCACATAGGAAGTGTCACATAGGAAGTGTCACATAAGAAACATCACCCAGAAAGGAAAGATGAAATGAAACCAGGAGAAGCACTTGACATTGAATCACCGATATTTTCCGACTGGATCATAGGACACTATCAGGATATGGGTGACCTGCAGGAATTTGAATCCGATTTATTATAACTGTTGCAATAGAGACAATTTATATATAGCAAAATAGCAGCCCCGTCTCCGGTGACTGCTATTTTATGACCAGTTCTATAATCCTGACCTCTCTAATACTGATCTTTCTAACACTGCCCCTATTTCCTCACCAATAAGCTGCAAAACATCAATAACTACTGAATTGCCAAACTGCTTATATGCTTGACTTTTACTGTCAGAAATCTTATACGTGTCGGGATATCCCATAATTCTGGCACATTCACGGGGATGAAGTTTTCTCGTCTTTCCATTGATCAAATATCCACCCGTCTTGGCAAAAACGCCGCCACCGGATGCAGAGAGCGTGATCGCAATTCCCTTTGTGCTGTAAATTCTTTCTCCCTGTCCACCTTTATTAACAATGCCCAGTCGGATCGACTTATTACTGTATTGATCGTCCTCAATCCCATTGAAATAAGTATCAGGTCTTTCCACATACAGATCTTTGACCATTTCTTCATCATCAAGAAGAAAATTTTCCACATGCCGGGTCAGTTTAAACGGTTTTGGATAGCTGAATCCCGTAATCCCCAGATCATTCCTGAAACAAACCATATAAATTCTTTCTCTCTTTTGAGGTATGCCATAGTCAACAGCATTCAGCACTTTCTGATAAAATGTATATCCGAGCGTTTCCATCGTTCTTTTGACAACCTCTAAGGTCTTTCCATGATCATGAGTAGCAAAATTTTTTACATTCTCCATAAAGACGACTTTCGGTTTCTTTGCTTTTACAATTCTCGCAACATCAAAAAATAACGTACCCCTGCTGTCCTCAAACCCCCGCTGCTTCCCGCTGATCGAAAACGCCTGGCATGGGAATCCGGCACAGAGGATATCATGATCCGGTATTGTATTCTCATCTACCTGCGTAATATCGCCTTCCGGAATATCGCCAAAATTATCTGCATAAACTTTTTGCACCGGAACATTCCATTCATTTGAATACACACACTTCGCCCCCAGCGACTCCAGTGCAATTCTGAATCCGCCCAGTCCTGCAAATAAATCAATGAACGAATACCCTGCCAATGATTTTTTTTCTATCGTGATCATTTAAATAACTCCCCATCTACTTTCTCTCGATTATAACGCACAGCACTATAACTTTCAATATTCCAAAAGTTTCCGGTTCCGTTTATTCTTATGATGCCAAGGTCAAAAGGTCTAAGCCCACATGAGCTTGCTCATAGGTGGGTGAAAGACCTTTTGACCCCGACATCATTCTTATTTCTTCTCATTTATATCCTCACTTTTTTTCGTAAATTGCAGAACACACTCTGCCAACTTTCTCTCGATAGTCTCCTGTATGAATGGGCGGGAGCCATTGGTGAGATTTGAAATCATCCATAACCACCGGAATCATTTTTTCAATAAAGGTTTGCTCATCGTCAAGGCATCCTTTTTCCTGTAAAGTCTCCCTCAGAGGCTTCATACCAAGGCTCTTGTAAAACGATAAAATTGCATTTGCCACATGTTCGGCATCCGTTTGGGCATCGCCGGTTATCGGCACGCCGACCCGAACGGCAATTTGTCCGATTGCTTCCTGTGCGGTTTCTGCAAAATGTCGAATGACTGCAGGCAAAACCATCATACAGGCGTGGCCGTGAACCACATGATACAGCGAGCCGATGGCGTGAGCAACTGCGTGGCCGTTGGGAATCCCGCCATTTGCCAGTGCATTATGAGCTGCCCAGGAGAGCTGTTCACGGGCTTCCAGATTCTCCGGCTCCTGTACCGCAATCGGCAGCCATGTCCAGATTTTCTCCAAGCAGGACAACAGGATCGTATTGGTATACGCATTGGCTCCCGTACCGACCAGAATTTCAACTGTATGTGCCAGTGCATCCACGCCGCCATAGGCTGTTGGCATTGCAGGCATTCCCAACGTAAATTCCGGGTCGATGATACACAAATCAGGAGCCATATTCCGATTGCCAAAGCTGAATTTCATTCCATGCTTTTCGCTGGAAATAACGGCACTGGCCGTTGTCTCGGCTCCTGTGCCTGATGTAGTCGGCATCAAAACCAGCATACAGGGACGGTTCCACTGCTCCCGCATGCGAGTGCCAGTCTTACCGTATTCATGCAGATCTTCAATATCTTCCGGGATTCCGGCAATCAAAGAAGCTGCTTTTGCCGCATCCATAGGACTGCCGCCGCCAATGCCCAGAATACAGTCGTAGTGATTGTGCTTGATTTCCTGTGCAATTTCGATACACAGAGAATCGGTAGGTTCCGGCAATACCCGGTCAAAAACATCACAGGAAATGCCAATGCTTTCCAAGGAATGAATGATTTTCTGGGTGATGGGATGTTTGATGACATGACTTCCCGATACGATCAGACATTTCTGCACATCAGCACTTTTCAGTTCAGTCCCCACACGATCGGCACTTTTGCTCCCCCAGATAATTTGCGGGAGCTTTCCTTTTTCGTATGACTTCATCATGATCACCTTCCTTTCAGACCTGAAACCCCTGTGCGGCTTTCAAAAAGGCATGAACGTCCTGACCGGTGGTGCGGGGCGGGAAGCAGCTATGCCCTGTATCAAGAGCGGCGATCTGCTCCATGTCCTCCGCAGAAAGTGCAAAGTCGAAAACGTCAAGGTTTTCCTTCATTCGTTCAGGCTTTACACTTTTCACCAACGGAATGATGCCACGCTGGATGAGCCACCGCAGAACGATCTGCGGCACAGACTTCTGGTATTTCTGACTGAGTGAAAGCAGCAGCGGATTTTCAAGCAGTCCCTCGCTTCCGGCGGCCAGCGGCGACCATGCCTGCATCTGGATTTCCTGACTGTTCAGGTAGGCAAGGTCATGTTCCCGCTGGAAAAAGGCATTACATTCCACCAAATTGACCGCAGGTTTTACCTTGTTGAAGAAGATAAAATCAGCCAGTCTGCCCTGCGTAAAATTGTCCACTCCGATTGCCCGGACTTTTCCCTCTGCGTACAGTTCTTCCATGGCTCTCCATGCGCCATAGTAATCGTGGAAAGGCTGATGAATCAGATAGAGGTCGATGTAATCCAACCCCAGACGCTCCATAGAGTGCTGGAAGCCTCGCTTTGCTCCTTCATAACTGGTATCCGTGATCCACAGCTTAGTGGTCACGAACAGCTCCTCACGGGGAACGCCGCTATGCCGGATGGCACGTCCAACAGCTTCCTCATTTTCGTAGGCACTGGCCGTGTCGATCAGGCGATAGCCGCTCTGAATTGCCTGCAAAACAGCTTCCTCACATTCCTCCATGTCGTTGATCCGGAACACACCGAATCCGATTTTCGGCATCTGAACGCCGTTATTGAGCATCACTGTATTTTTCATAATCAAATTCCTCCATTTTCTCCGGAACAGAAAACCAGTTTCCCTTCCATGTATACAAAGCCATTAAAACCATTCCGAAAATCCATGACACCGGGTACAGTACAAACACGCCGTCGATGGTACTGAAATGCGGCATCACAAATGCAATCCACCCGATGCGGAACACGCACAGGGATAGAATCAAAATTACCATCGGGGGGACGCTCTTTCCAGTACCACGAACCGTACCTGCCAGTGCGTGCAGGATACTAAGTGTCCAGTAGAACGGGCAAAAGTATCGCATGGCAGTCATGCCGATTGCGATTACATCAGCATCCTGGTTAAACAGCCGGATAGCTGGCTCCGAAAAGGTAAGCAGCAAGGCTCCCAGCACCAGTGTATAAATGACTCCCATCATCATGGTCACCACCATTCCCTTTTTTACCCGGTCAAATTTCCCGGCACCATAGTTCTGTCCCGTAAAGGTAGTGACTGCCATGCTGAAGCTGGTAATGGGCAGGATATTGAATCCGTCGATTTTCATGTAAGCACCAAACCCCGCCATAGCCGCCGCACCGAATGCATTCACGCTGGACTGAACCAGCATATTGGAAAGGGAGATGACCATGTTTTGAAATCCGGTGGGCAGACCAATTTGAATAATCCGGAGGGCAACCCGCTTCTGAATTTTGATTTCTTTCCAATTCACCCGATACTGTTCGGGAACGCCCATTAGAAACAGCATTGCCAATACGCAGGAAACGACCTGACTGATATTTGTTGCAATGGCAGCTCCCGCAACCCCCATTTTGAATCCTGCGATCAGAAGCAAATCCAAAACCACATTGACAATCGAGGCCACCGCCAGATAGCGCAGCGAACGCTTGGAATTTCCGGCAGCGTTCATAATGCCGGCAGCCATATTGTAAACCACATTGAATACCATCCCACCGGAGTAAATTTGCAGATAGGTCACAGACTCCTGCAAAATTTCTGTGGGCGTGTTCATCCAGATTAGCAGCGGACGACTGAACAGAATACCGCCCACGGTCAGCAGCAGCCCAAGTATTACTGCGATCGCCAATGCTGTATGGACAGCGGCATGAACCCCCTTTTTGTCCTTGGCTCCCAGATACTGGGAAACCACCACCCCGGCACCGACCGCCGCTCCCTGACTGAATGCGATCAGCAAATAAATCAAGGACGTGCTGGAACCGACCGCCGCAAGGGCGTCCCGCCCCACATAGTTGCCGACAATGATGGAGTCAACAGCATTGTACATTTGCTGCAGGAGATTTCCTAAAATCAATGGAACGGAAAAAAACAAAATGCTTTTGAAGATACTGCCTTCCGTCATCAGGGCTATCGGTTGATTCTCGTTTTTGCAAGCTTTTCTTTTCAAAGCTAATGTGTTCATGTTATATTCTTTAACCTCCTAACTTTCGTATTAAATAGTCGAGACAATCCAGCTTGTGCTGATTGTTGTGTATTTCATCAAGCAGGCTGTTCCGCCATCCACGAAGCAATAGAAATACTTCTTTGTTTTGGTTATTTTCTAATGCCAAAATAAATCTCTCAATAAAGGTGTCTTCACATCCGGCATCCTTCAAATTTTGTATGACAGCATCTGATGCTATTTGATGGTTCATTTGCGTCCCTCCTTTGCGATTCAAAGTATATAACGATTTTTCTTTCATATCAAATACTTATAAACAATGAAAAATCATAGTTTACAGGAATGATTAAAGCATATATAATGATGAAAAAAGCGACAAGGAGAAATACTGATGGAATTACGATTGCTTCGCTATTTTTTAGCAGTTGCACGAGAAGAAAACATTACTCGTGCTGCGGAATCTCTGCATATTACGCAGCCTTCTCTATCGAAACAGCTGATGGAATTAGAACAGGAATTAGGAAAGCAGCTTTTCATTCGTGGCAAAAGAAAAATCACGCTGACCGAAGAAGGTGTCCTTCTCCGTAAGCGTGCAGACGAAATTCTGATGCTGTGTGAAAAAACCAGGCGTGAAATTGCCCAGGATTCTGACTTGATCGGCGGTGTTATTTCTATCGGCGGCGCCCAGTCAACTGTCGTGGCACAGGCAACCTCTCTGATAGCGGACAGGTATCCGGGAGTGAAGTTTCAGTTTTTCAATGGTGACGCTGAAACTCTGATGGAGCGGCTCGACCACGGCACCTTGGATTTCAGTATTCTGATCGAACCTGTTGACCTTGTGAAATATGAACATCTTCCCCTAAACGAAACTGACGAATGGGGACTGCTCATGCAAAAAGATTGCTCTCTTGCATCCAAAGAAATCATTCGTCCAGAGGACATTCAAGGTGTTCCGCTCATTCTGCCTCAGCGTATTGGCTTGCAGAGGGAGCTTTCCGCTTGGGCAGGGATTCCAATGGAGCAGCTGAATACCATTGCCACCTTCGACATTTTATTTAACAACCTTTCTCTTTTAATTAAAAATGGACTTGGATATGCATTTGCACTGCGGACACTGGTAGACACCAGCGAAAGCCCCACACTTTGTTTCCGCCCATTGGAACCGGCAATCAAAATTCAATATGGTCTTGCATGGAAACGGTATCCAATATTCTCTAAGGCGGCAGAAAAATTTATTGAACAGATAAGAGAGTTGATTGATGATCAATAAACATTAAAAAGGAGTTGGCAACCCATGTCAAAATTATCGTCGGGTATGCTCTTGTGTATCGCAGAGAGCAGAATACAGATTGTCAGAACTATGTGAAAATCTAATACTGGTTCTTGCTTTTATGTGGAATTGGGGAGAATCATATAAAGTTCGTTATATCTGGTGTGGTATCTTTAACTATGGGAAACTCCTGTCTCATATTTCGACAATGTCTGCCTCCGTTTATGCTTCGTTGAGCTCCCGAGCTTTTAACGCCTTCACGTTTTGGGCAAAAGAAAAACACCCCTCAGGGTGTCTCCTACAAAAATGTTATACAATTATATTCCCGGTTGATATCTGTTAACCCGAGAAAACACGAATCCAGCAGCAGCTTTCCTCTGTCAGAAAGCCGCTCCCATTCGATTACGGTTCTTCCGCTCCCAGTATCTGCCCTGATCCGGTCACCTGTCAGATCATTCAGCGAATTGATCAGGTTGCAGGTGAGAGCGGACACCGCTGCACACGCCCGGTCAATACCGTCTGATCCTTTTCGGCAGGCATGACCGGTCATGTGGATGCTATTCGGTGTTATGGTTATTTGGATCACTGGATCACCTCCTCTTGAGCCATGTTATAATTCCTATCAGAATCCCATATAGAACAACCGCCATTTCAACCGCTGTTCTCCATTCAAAATACAACTTCATTCTATTTTTCTCCGTAAAAATACCACCGGTCATTACGACTGGTGGTAACTAAAATTCAAATTTACTTTCAATCATATCCTTTATTCTTTTTTCATCTCCTCGATATTCTTTTATCCCTAAAATATCCAAAGAAGCCTTTGCAAACTCTGATATTTGAACTCCCATCATTACCGTCTCATTGTTTTCAGCATTCTTAACGGATTCTATAAACTTTGCATTATCAATACCAAGCCTAGTTCCAAAAATCATTGCATTCAAAAACTCAATAGGAGATGAAGATGTAATACCATCCATAATTGCCTTTACAGATCCATTATGTATTTCGTCTATCCGTTCCTTGATACTATTCATACTTCTTAACCTCCTCATTTCTTAAGCTTTCAAGTCGCTTCACCATATCGCTACGCTTTAACCTTTTTGCTAGCTCTATTTCAATTTGATAAGCATCAATCTCTCTTTGCTTGCATTTTTCATTATCTTCAAAAACTCTAAACCCTAGATATCCATCATCTCTATCATCAGAAAAATGTTTAAATTCATGAAGCCATGCACTATAACTCGCACCATCTTCAATATAAAACTGCCCTGGTAATCCAGGGCTAAGAGCAGGAGAATATCCCATCACATTTCTTCTCCTTATAAGCTCAACACCAGCTTCTCTCAACTCTTTTTTCATTTCTGCAATTTCTTTTGGGTTTGATACCTCCGCATCTCCCATTACTTCCCTCATCGGATCATCTTTTGTATTGAATCTTCTTGATTTTATTATACCAAAATTAGACGTATTTGCAATATGTTTATTAGCTTTACGATCTTCTCTGTAATGCATTAGTGTGTTCGGTGCTACTCTTCCCCGTCCATCAATATAAATTCTCTCCCGTTCTTCCTTGAGTCCCATCTTCCGGGAGAATACCGCATATTCATTAAGTTGTCCTTGGTACTTTGCTTTTTAGAGCATTACTTCCTGTGGATCAGCACCGCCTTTTTGCAATAGCTGCACCTTTTCACGCTGTGCCCTCATGGCTGTTTCCATTTGACGCTGTCTTTGCTTTGCTTCATACAGTGTATATTCTTTACCACGGAACTCGGTCGGCTCGCTTTCTTTCTGATTCTGTTCGTCTAGCCAGTCATCCGTATAAGTTCGTACCGATACACCGGGAACAAAAGGGAAATAAGTATGGTAGCAGTTTGCTCCACATAGTCCGGTTACTGTACCGAGTCCACAGACATCATACAATTGCTGCTGACTCCACACTCTGCCCTGCCATATCGTATGCGTTGGTCTCGCCCCTGCGTGCCATTCCACTTCTAAATATTCCGTACCGAGCTTTTCAGCATTATATTCCGCAATCTTCCCAGAAAGCTGTGTCAGTCCGGTCATGACAGCCCGTCTTGCTGCGACCTCGATTCGATTTGCATACCCCGATGAATATTCTATCTGCCGAAGTCCGCTATTCGTAAGCTGAGTGACTACCCGCCGGAGAACTGTATTATAATCAAACGCTCCTGTGACAATGTCCATGCAGGCATTATTGAGATACCCACTGCTTTCAATGTTTCATGACCGTCTATGATACGGTACACGAATTTTATAGTTGTATAGTTAATGCGGGTAGTCAGCCAACTGGGAGCCATCATGTCCGCATCTTTTGTTACTGTATATGATTTCATAACATCCATCTAAAAATGGTATAAAAATACCACTCACTCTTTCGAATGGGTGGTATCTATACAATTTGTTTCATTTCATCTTCTATTTCTTCTCTTTTCCAACCTTCCTCTGAGAGAATATCTAAGATTTCTTCCGGCTCACACAATATCTCTTCCAATTTCCAAATTCTTTCACGCAAGTGTGTTCTTCTGACGGCAAATTCTATTTCTTCATCAGAATCCCCTAGCCTTCTAAAAACACCTTTCATTTCCTCATCTTCAATTTCCTGAAGTTTTTTATCGATATCAGGTGTATCTGGGTCAAACATTGTCATTATAATCCCTCCATGATTTCTTCGAGTATTTCACCAAAGATTCTTGCTGCTTCTCGTGGTTTTTTACTAGTCATATATTCAGAAAAACATTCCGCAAAGAACTCTCGCTCATTTTTGTAAGCGTATTCTGAAATATGCTTTGTGATGAATTCCTTTTTAGAAAAATCTAACGCATCGTTCAGTTCTCGTCCTTCGTAGCCCATTCTAGTCCAGTCTGCACGCTCCGCGCGTATATAATCAAAATATCCTAATCTTTGTAAGACTTCTCTCCTAACTGCTACGCTCGTCCTTGTTACACCATATTTTTCTATCTTTCCTTCATATATACCTTTCAATGTAAGGTAACCATCTAACTGATGTCCCATTTCATGAACGATTATACTGTCGGCGGTAGTTCCAAGTGGAGAAAATCCAATTTTTATATAATGCTCATATTTTTTCTTTAACTTTTCGTAATCCGAAAAATAGGAACTAAGTTTAATAACACCATGCATAGAACTGCTTGAGGCAATCGACTTCAAATCTGAATCATATATGATTTTATTTGTATATCCTTTGAGCTGCGGAAATTTGTCAAATACTTTCTTAATTCCATTATATACCGATTTTCTTGATTTTTCATCAACTTTACTGAAATCAATTTTATCCTTACCGATACCCATTACTTTTGATAATTTTGACTTTTCAAACAAGTTATCTGTACTGGAGGCTTTTATAACCATTTTTCTGGATATTTTTCCAGGTGCAACCCTGCCTTTCATATCCAAATAAATTCTTTCACGTTCCTGCTTCAGTCCCATTTTCTTCGAGAACCTTGCATACTCATCAAGTTGTCCCTGATATTTACATCTTGCTAGCATAACATCATCCGGATCAGCTCCGCCCGCTTTCAGGAGCTGCACCTTCTGACGTTGTGCCCTCATCGCCGTCTCCATCTGCCTCTGCCGTTGTTTTGCTTCGTAAAGAGTGTATTCTTTACCACGGAACTCGGTCGGCTCGCTTTCTTTCTGATTCTGTTCGTCTAGCCAGTCATCCGTATAAGTTCGTACCGATACACCGGGAACAAAAGGGAAATAAGTATGGTAGCAGTTTGCTCCACATAGTCCGGTTACTGTACCGAGTCCACAGACATCATACAATTGCTGCTGACTCCACACTCTGCCCTGCCATATCGTATGCGTTGGTCTCGCCCCTGCGTGCCATTCCACTTCAAAATATTCCGTACCGAGCTTTTCAGCATTATATTCCGCAATCTTCCCAGAAAGCCACGTCAGTCCGGTCATGACAGCCCGTCTTTTTGATTCTCCGCACAATATCCTGGATAATCCTGACTTCAAGATCTGCGTATCTTGCCACAATTTTGCTGGCGATCTTTTCCTTATATTCATTTCTCATATCACTCCATCACCTGATTTTGCTCGGGAAGATTCTGACGGGCCTGCTCGACCAAAAGCAAAAACACACTCTGAAACTTCTCCGTTCTTCCAGCTCACTGGGAAAATATTGGGTGCATCCACATATTCAATTCCAATCTTTCCTGATAGTACGGAGCCGTCCTCGTTCACTTCCGTATCATACAAATACGGAATGTATGCAACTGTTCCGGTGTATGCCTTATACGAGTATTTCTTCGCATTCGCATAGTTCAAATCGCAGAGTGTAGATTTCTTCATATTTTGTGATATAATATTTTGAAGATGCCAGGGTCAAAAGCCCCCAACAAAGGTGCCATATCTTTGCGGAGGAATATTATTTTCATTGATTCTGCACAAGGTACAACTTTTGGAAAATGCACTACGCAATTCAAAACTTGCCAGGATTACGGGACAACCTATATTCCGTTTACCGACCCTTCGGTTATCAGTTCCTTTAATTCGATAATAATGTAGCAACTCTAGAAAGACTAGAAATCCTTTCACATTACTTAAAGAATCCAACAAATAACGGTAAGTATTCCGTGAAAGATATTAGAGATATGGAAGGAAAAATAATAGACACACGTATGAATGATCTTCGCATTTATGAAGGGCGTTGTCCTACATTAAGAGCACAACGAGACGGTGTATTGTATGTTAAAAACCACACCATATACCAGCTGACTGGGTACGAAGCTTTACTTCTTCAAGGCTTTCCTAAAGAATATGCCGACAGAGTTAAGGGCGAGGTTTCTGATAGACATCTTCTGATGCAGGCAGGAAACGCAATGACAGTAAATGTATTCAAACTACTTGGACAATCCATTATTGGATTCCTGGAGGTGAATAATGAAACGTAATTATGATGAATGTGTTACTAAATATTCAGATTCTTTTGTAAGAGTTGTGCTTGACCCCGGATACGTTTCTCGAATCCAAAACTTTGTTACTGAATTGGTTGAGGCTAAGGCCAAGGAAGATCATCACAAGATAGACTCTAACAAGGAAGTCAAAAGATTTACAACTGGCTTTTTAGGAGAGGCTGCACTTGAGAAACTATTCGGAATACCCATTATTAATTGGACTATAGGTTATTCTGGTCTTTATCATATTCCAGATATTCCCGGCTATCGAGTTGGAATAAAAACAGTCGAACGAGACAAGTTTCCGATTATCTTTAAGGACAATTCATATCCACAAATAATTTGTATTAAAAGCACAAAATATAACAATTTAATATTTGTATGTGGCTTGGCTACAAGTAATGTCTTAAACAACTATCAAGATGACGATTTGATTCTTGACCCTAATTTACGAGCAAGAGGAACGAAAACCGGTTTTTATGGATTTGAGCAATTAGTTCCTATTAAGTCATTAAGCGACTTATCTACATATAAAAAATGAAAGCGAGGTACTTTGAATATTCTCGTGCGGCTTGTTGATCCGAAATTCAACCTGTGATAAAGTTTCATCGTTTATGATTTCGGGACGCTCGGGTGCACCTAAATATCCGGAATCACCCTATACAACATGGTCGTCTTTACGAATCAATTTTGAGGTTTCAGAATTTTGTTCTTTGTAGACTTTGGTGCAGCAATCAGGCTCGCATCCACAATCGTTCCACTATTGTTGTTCATTAAAATCTATGTGCATAAAAGTACGCATAGCATAACTGTCATAAATGGAATCCTCGATTCCTTCATCAGACAGATTGAACCAAATCTGCATGAGATACATGCGAAGCATGACGGAGTTTTTCTCTAACATCGAGCTGGGCGTCGATACATTCAAAACAATCAACGGCAACGAGTTCACTGTCACCAGCGTGGATGATAAGCATATCAACATCTCCATCCCCGGAAACGCTACAGTAAATAAGCTCACCCTTAGTCTCGACGAGGTCAGGAAGATGCTGGAGTCTGGGCAGAAGTTCGATAAGATAAAGGACGTTACCACATTCTTCGGAAAGTCATACGACCGTCAGAAGGTCATTGAGCAGAATAAGAAGAACGCTGTCCGTCATGCTTATTTCAGAGAATACCTTGCATTGCAGCGGCTGGCGTATATGTTCCGCTTCGATGCAAAGGCAGGTTACTATCTCTACCCGGAATCCGAAGGAACGGATGACTTACGACTGCGGATGAACCAAGGCTCAACATATGAAAAGAATGTGACGCCTCGGGAGGATATAAGCGTTACCAAACACGGATTAAAGCAAGAAAGGACTGTAGCAATTATGTGGTTAAAACTTGATATTGGCGGCATAGATTTTCATTTCCGTATATCAGAATATAAAAAATCAACACAGGAAAACTGGGATGACGAATGGTGCGATGTAGACCTGACTCTTCAATCACGGAAATGGCTGGATTACCACATCAATTCGGACGAGACTTTGCTTGCTCTTGAGGTCGAGGAACTACGGGATTCGATAGATGCACTCTTGAAGGACGGATTGGAGAATTACGAACACAAGGAATGCGTTGAGCCTGATTTTGAATTTCACCTATATCCCAAGGAAGACCTTCGAAACAATCCCAGGTTCACCTATGTCGCACCCGGTCACGAGATTCTTGATGTGCATATGGATTTCTCCGTCACATTCTGGGATCGAGAGGGATGCTTATCATCCAATCGCCTTCTGATGGAATTCGATAGAGATGATTTGGAGAAGCTGTTGTGCTATCTGAATCTTGTAACCAAAGCTGTCAGCAAAGATGATGATACCGTTAAGAAGGCTATTGCTGAAGGATATATTTATGGATAGAATGGTGATTTGAAGGAGGCATAACGTATGCCATTTACAATTGTCCGTCAGGACATAACAAAAATGAAAGTTGACGCAATCGTTAATGCAGCAAACACAGAACTATTGATGGGAGGCGGAGTCTGCGGAGCAATCTTTAATGCCGCAGGTGCAAAGGAACTTCAAGAGGCTTGCGACAAGAAATCACCTATCAAAACGGGAGATGCAGTCATCACTCCCGGTTTTAAGCTGCCTGCGAAATTTGTGATTCACGCTACCGGTCCTGTTTATATTTGCATAACAGGAACGGTAGTATAAAAGAACTGTTTTGAAGAAAAAATCTCCGCTTTGCTAAGGCGGGTTAGAGCGGTTTCTTTAATTCAGAAAAGCCTGCGGACTTTCCTCTTTTTTCTCCCTGAGACGGGCAGGGAAAAGGAGATTCGGAATGGATCGGAAAAGGGTGGGAATGGTACACGAAAAAGGAAGATTTCCCTTTGAAAGAAAATTTTTGTTCTGATCTCCTTTTCACATGGTATCAAAATTAATTTTGATACCATGTGAAAAAAGGGACGATTCCGAAGAATCATCCCTTCCAACTAATTTGCCCAATTTTCAACTTTCAATGATTTTACCCGATCAAATTCTTTTGTATTATTTGTAACAACCGTATATCCTAATGACTGTGCATGACCGGCAATCATCATGTCCAATGGACCGATTGGTGTTCCTGCTTTTTCTAAATCAGCCCGGATCTTTCCATAACTTTCCGCAGCCAAACTGTCAAAATCCAGAATCTCAATGTTGGCCAGTAATAACGTGAGGGCAAGGCGATTCTTTTCCACCGCTTTACTTTTTTCCACGCCATGCATTAATTCTGCATAGGTGACTGCTGAAATACATACTTCTGATGGATCATGTTGTTGTAATCGCCTGAACACTTCCTCCGGCTTTTTCTTAATCGCATAGATACAGATATTCGTATCCAACATATATCTCATAGTTCTTCCCTTTCCTGTTCCATTCCCTGATTTCTTCCTATCTCCATAAAATCATCAGAGAACAGATCTACCGCTTGGAGAAAAGAACTCCAACGGTTTGTATTTGGCATAAGTAACACAATGTCACCAATTCTATTTACAACTACCTCATCAGTGGCAAATCTGCATTCTTTTGGAAGCCTTACTGCCTGACTTCTTCCATTTTCAAAAACTTTTGCTGTCATCATGATACGTCACCCCTTTCTTTTTCTTAATGTCAGTATATACCACGATATATATCTTAGTCAATTTTTTCTTCTTTTTTAGGAGTTTTTTTAGGTGCTATTACTAGCACCTAAAATCATCCCACGGTATCATAATTAATTATGATACTCTATTATTTCAAAAAATTTTTCATTCTCGTCATAAACTTCCGGATTTGCCTGTAATATTTTCCATGTCCTATAATAAAAAAGAAGGCTTTCGGCAGAACATCAAAATCTACTGAAAGCCTTTATTTTAGCCACTTTTCTACACTCCCGTGCGGCAGGCATTGTATCAAGATGCGATTTTACATATCTATCTAAAAGCCGCATAGAACCTTGTCATACGAAAGGCGAAGGGGGAACGGAAATGCTCCTATCTGCCTCGCCAAAAAGAGAAATGTGAAACGGGGGGCGAAGCAATGAACCGTCCAAGCGGCTTGAAAGCAAATCGACCGTTGCTTTTTCTTCCTGCCGCGAAAACAGCCGTGTGGGCTTGCTTTTATTCGGATATTCGTATATAATGTATTGTATTGAGTATTATCCATGCGGAGGTGCGGTATGAACGGGATCAAGGGCTATATCTCCATTCGGGAGGCGTCCTACCGTTGGGGCGTGTCAGAGCGGCGGGTCAACCAATATTGCGCCGAGGGGCGGATCCCCGGCGCGTCCCGGTTCGGGCGCTCATGGGCGATCCCGGAAAACGCGGAAAAGCCGTCTGACCCGCGCTTTCAGGAACAGCGCCGCGATTCCGGCAGGGCAAGCACCTGACGGATACCCCTCTGCATTGGAAGCATCCGCAAAAAGGAAGTGAACGGCATGGCGTGCGACGAGAGCTTATACCGCCAATATCTAAGCGGCGACGACGCGGGGCTGGAGGTCCTGATGAAAAAATTTGGCGACCCCCTGACCTTGTATATCGACGGCTATCTGCATGACGTTCACGAGGCAGAGGAGCTGATGCTGGATGTTTTCGCCTATCTGTTCACCAAAAAGCCGAAGATACGGGACGGCGGCTTCAAGGCCTATCTCTTTAAGGCGGCGCGGCACATGGCGCTGCGCCATAAGAGTAAACGCAAGCCCTTGTTCAGCCTCGATGCGCTGACCGGCGAGCCGGACGGCCGGCTGCTGGCGGAGGAGGTCATCCGGACGGAGGAGCGAAACCGCATTCTGCATTTCTGCATGAGCGAAATGAACCCAGACTATCGAGAGGTTTTGTATCTCACCTATTTTGAGGATATGAGCTACGCGCAGGCGGCGGAGGTCACGGGAAAAACGGTGAAGCAGATCGCCAACATGGTGTATCGCGGAAAAGAGAGCCTGCGACGGCTGCTGGAACGGGAGGGCATCACACATGCGGAGCCATGAGGAACGGATAACGGAAGCAAAACGGCGTATCGCCAAAATTAAGCAGGAAAAACGGCTGCGGCGCAATACGATTACCATAGCTTCCGCTGTGGCGGCGTGCCTTGCGCTGCTCATCGGCGCGTCCCTCGCCATGCCCGGCATTGCCGCAAGCATCCAGACCGGCGATTATTCCGGCTTTGAAACGGCGGCAAGCATCTTTCACGGCGGCGCTGCCTTGGGATACATCGTCATCGGGCTGCTGGCGTTTCTTCTGGGCGTGTGCGTGACCGTTCTGTGCTTCCGGCTGCGTCAGATGAGCCGTGAGGACGATCAGAACAAAGAAAGCGAGGGGATTCATGGAGCTGATTGAGAACCTGCTGCAACTGCTGTTCACGTTCGTGGGCGCGCTGCTTTCGGGCATATCCTACCGGAAAAGTCGCAGGCAGGCGTATTTTCTGCTGCTGTGCTTCTACGGCTGCTTTGCCCTCGGCGCGCTCTACTGGACGCTGTATCTGCTGCTGTTCGATACCACGCCGCGGGTCTTTTATGTGTCGGAGTTCGGCTGGGTGGCCAGCGTAATTTTCCTGCGCATTTTGCAAGCAACGCTCGCCACTCAGGACGAGCGCAGCTTCCGCTGCCGCAGGGCGTGGCTTGCGCCTGCGTTCGGCGTGCCGCTGCTGGCGTTCTACTGCACCTTCGGGGACATTCTCTCCAACCTGATCTGGTGCGGCATGATGATATGGCTCTCCTTCTATGCCATTCGTGGGCTGGTCTACGCCAACGGACAGACGGATCCGGCGCGGAATATGCGGTATTTCCACATAGGGGTACTGTGCTTTGTGTTTGCGGAATATCTGCTCTGGACGGCGGGCTGCTTCTGGCCGGATACCTCACCGGCCAGCCCCACCTTCTGGTGCGATATGCTGCTGACCCTTGCCATATTGGGGCTGCTGCCCGCCACGAGAAAGGCGGTGGACGCATGACCTACATCGAAAACATCTTCATCTGCATGGTATCCCCGCTGCTGGTGGCCGCCCTGTGTATGGGCAGGCGGCAGCTCCGCTTCTTCCTGTTCTGCATTGCCGGGATGGGTGTGTGCCTGCTTTCGGCCTACATCAACACCTTCCTCGCGGCGGTATGCCGGGCGGACGCCCTTGCCGCCACGGCGGAGATCGCGCCGGTGGTGGAGGAAATGATGAAGCTGCTGCCGCTGGTGTTCTATCTTCTGGTGTTCGAGCCGGAGGGAGATAAAATCAAGCCCTCCGCCATCACGATTGCCCTCGCCTTCGCCACCTTTGAAAACGTCTGCTATCTCATCCAAAACGGCGCGGACCGCTTCTCCTTCATCTTCTTCCGTGGCTTCGGCACGGGAGCGATGCACGTCCTCTGCGGACTGATCGTGGGCGGCGGGCTGGCGTATACGTGGCAGCGGACGTGGCTTAAAATAGCCGGCACGTGCGGGCTGCTCGGCGCGGCGATAACATTCCATGCCATATACAATCTGCTCATTGCTTACGGCGGCGCGGCGCAGTACATCGCCTACGCCCTGCCGGTGCTGCTGGTGGCGGCGGGAAGATTGTCCGTTTTCCGATTATCGCAGAAGCAATAGCCGAATAACCACTCCCCGAGAGCTGCTTTTTGGCGGCTCTCAAATTTTTTTGAAAAATTTTGCGTTTTGGGTGAGAGTTTTTTCGATTTTTTGTACCTAT